>Ga0325400_1000213_pt1 | contig 39312 bp, 37 predicted proteins | sample PopdelMetagenome_2_FD_205662 | JGI IMG/M metagenome (GOLD analysis project Ga0325400, IMG submission 205662) | Populus deltoides microbial communities from Bellville, Georgia, United States - Xylem-PdKOR-R1 | ecosystem: Host-associated > Plants > Phyllosphere > Stem > Wood/Secondary xylem... | reverse complement strand
GCGGGTTTGGCCGATCGGTGCGCGCGCGCCAACCGGTTTCGCCGGTGGTGCCCCGGGGTGAATGGCGCGCGTTGCCTGCTCGCCGCAGCCATGCGATGATCGGGGAAACGGAAAGGAGAGGCCGGATGGCGGGATCGGTGGCAATGATCGTCGCGGTGGCGGCGGGACTGGCCGGGCAGCCGGGCGCGGCGCAATCGGGCGTTCCCGAATCGACGAAGCACGCCGAAGCTTATCTGGCCGAGTTCGCCAACTGCGTGGTGGCGCAGAAGAGCCATGCCGCGCCGGTCGGCCGGTTCCTGCGGGTCATCCCGGACAGCGCGGGCTTCTACCCGGCAAGCATGAAGGCCGCCGACCTGCATTGCCTGGACGCCGCTGCGCGCCGCTCGGGATCGGTGCTGGAGATGCGGATGCAGCCCGCGACGTTCCGCGACGCGCTGTATCCTGCGCTGTACCGCCGCGACTTCGCACGACAGGGCCCGGTGATGGCGATCGCGACCGCCGCCCCCGCGCTCCTTTCGGCGGAGTTCGACGGCGACCTAGCCACGCTGCCTGCCAATTACCGTATCCAGCGGGCGCTGGGCGATTGCGTCGCGCGCGCCTCGCCGGCGGGCGCGCATGCGCTGCTCATGGCGACCCCCTATGACCGGCGCGAGGACGAGGCGGTGGCGATGTTGCGGCCGGCGCTCGCCGGATGCGTGGTCCAGGGGCAGACGGTGCGGCTCGATCGCGCGACGCTGCGCGCCGTGGTGGGCGAGGCGGCGTACAAGCTGGCCCGCGCAGGGGCGGCGTCGCCGGCCTGACGGGGCAGTATCAGTCGGTTTCGTCCAGGTCGCGGGCGACTTCGGGCGAGCGGAGGATCGCGTCGATGTGGCTGCCTTCATCGAAGCTCTCGTCGGCGAGGAACTTGAGCCGGGCGGCGTACTTCATCTTCACCGCATGGGCGACCTCGCGCTGCAGATAGGCGGTGTTGGTCCGAAGCGCCTTCAGCACTGCCTCCTCGTCGCGGCCGAGTAGCGGCTTCACGAACACGGTGGCGTGGCGCAGGTCGGGGGACATGCGGACCTCGGTGACGCTCACCATGTGCGAGGACAGCGTGTCGTCATGCACGTCGCCGCGCTGGAGGATGCCGGACAGGATGTGGCGCACCTGTTCGCCGACGCGAAGGGTGCGGACGGACTTTTCGGGGGTCTTGTCGGGCATCTTGATTCTCGGCACCAATACGGTATGTATTGTACGTCATTGTCGATGACATACTGATACGATTACCTCCTGAGCCCGGGTGTTGCTGCGCCCGGGCTCAAATCGTTTTGGGACCCGACGTTGCTGCGTCGGGCCCCGCACCGGTCAGCGGCGGCCAAGCTCTATGAGCTTCACCACCAACCCGACGAGCGCGATGACGAACATCGCGACGCCGAGCACCAGTGCCATTGTCGATTCCATGCTGATAAACATCACCTCCTTCACGGCCGCAGGATGCGGGTCGCGAGGGCGGTGATAGTCGCTGGCGAGGCAGCGTCAAACGGGCGTCAGAGCGTCCGTTCGCGCAGCTCGACCTCGAAGGTCTCGAGGAAATCGCCCGCCTTGATGTCCGTGAAGTTCTGCGTGAACGTCACGCCGCATTCCAGACCTGCACGCACTTCCGGGACGTCGTCCTTGAAGCGGCGCAGCGAGGCGATCTCGCCCTGATAGATGATGACGTCGTTGCGGGTGATGCGAGCCTTGAGCGCCTTTCTGATCGCGCCCTCGACCACCAGCAGGCCGGCGGCACGGCCGGTCTTGCCGGCAGAGAAGACCTCGCGGATTTCCGCGCGACCGACCACCGTCTCGAACGCCTCGGGGCCGAGCTCGCCCGCCATGCCGGCGCGGATCTCGTCGGTGAGATCGTAGATCACGTCGTAATACTTGAGCGCGACCTTCTGCCGCTCGGCGATCTGCCGGGCGTTGGCGTTGGGACGGACGTTGAAGCCGATGATCGGCGCCCCCGACGCCCCGGCCAACGTCACGTCGGATTCGGTAATGCCGCCGACCCCCGAATGGAGGATGCGGGCGCGGATCAGGTCGGTGGAGATCTTGTTGATCGACGCGACGATCGCCTCGACCGTCCCCTGCGTGTCCGCCTTGACGACCAGCGGGTACTCGATGGCCTGCTTGTCCTTCAGTGCCGAGAACATCGATTCGAGGCTGGCCGGGGCCGACGTGGTCCGCTTCTGGGTCAGAACGCCCTGACGATATTCAGCGACCTCGCGGGCGCGCGCCTCGTTCTCGACCACCTGGAGCGGATCGCCCGCCTGGGGCACGCCCGACAGGCCGAGCACCTCGACCGGCATCGACGGACCCGCTTCCTTGATCTGGCGGCCCTTGTCGTCGACCAGCGCGCGCACCTTGCCGCTTTCGGCACCAATCACGAACACGTCGCCGACCCTGAGCGTGCCGCGGTTGACCAGCACCGTCGCGACCGGGCCGCGGCCCTTGTCGAGCTTGGCCTCGATCACCGTGCCCTCGGCGGCTCGATCGGGGTTGGCCTTCAACTCGAGCAGCTCGGCCTGGAGCTGGATCTTCTCGACCAGCTCGTCGAGCCCGGTCTTCTTGAGCGCGGAAACCTCGACGTCCTGGGTGTCGCCGCCCATCTCCTCGACCACCACCTCGTGCTCGAGCAGGCGTTCGCGCACGCGCTGGGGATTGGCCTCGTGCTTGTCGACCTTGTTGATCGCCACGATCATCGGCACGCCGGCCGCCTTGGTATGGTTGATCGCCTCGATCGTCTGCGGCATCAGCCCGTCGTCCGCCGCCACCGCGAGGATAACGATGTCGGTGATGTCGGCCCCGCGGGCGCGCATCTGGGTGAACGCCTCGTGGCCTGGCGTGTCGAGGAAGGTGACCCTGGACTTGTCCTTGAGCGTCACCTGATACGCGCCGATGTGCTGGGTGATGCCGCCGGCCTCGCCCCGCACCACGTCCGTGCCGCGCAGCGCGTCGAGCAGCGAGGTCTTGCCGTGGTCGACATGGCCCATGATCGTCACCACCGGTGGGCGCGGGCGCAGCGTGTCCTCCGCATCCTCGGTGGTGTCGAGCGCCAGGTCGATGTCGCTGTCCGACACGCGGACGATGTTGTGGCCGAACTCGGTCACCAGCAGTTCGGCGGTGTCCTGGTCGATGGTCTGCGTCATGGTGACGGGCGAGCCCATCTTGAACAGCGCCTTGACGAGGTCCGCGCCCTTTTCGGCCATGCGGTTGGCGAGCTCCTGGACGGTGATCGCCTCGGGTACCTGGACGTCGCGGACCTGCTTGGCCTGCGCCTCGCGCGGGCCGCCGAAGCCGCGCTTCTCCTTCTCGCGCGCGCGCTTCAGCGCCGCGAGGCTGCGGGCGCGGGCGCCGCCGTCCTCGTTGAGGGCGCGATTGACCGTGAGCTTGCCGCCGCGGCGCTCGTCCGACTTGCGGTCGCGCTGCTGCGGGCGCGCCGGGGGTGCGTTGCGCGGGGTCGCGCCGCCGCTGGGCAGGACACGCGACTGCGACGCGCCGGCAGACGGCGCGGTGGGCGCGGAGGCCGCTGCAGGAGCGGGAGCCGGCGCGGGTGCGGGCTTGGGCCGGGGCGGCTCTGGCCGGGCGACCGGCGAGAAGCGACGCGGGGCGGGCGCGGACGGATCGCGGCTGAGGCTGAGTGGCGCGGCAGGCGCGGGGGCCGGGCGCGGTACGGGGGCGGGCGCAGGCGCAGGCGGTGGCGCGACCGGGGCAGCCGCAACCGGCTGGGACGCGGGGGCCGGCTCGGGCGCGGGCGTGGGTTCGGGCAGCGGCGCGCGCTCGACCGGGCGGAAGCCGCGGCCGGGGCCCACGGAGATCGTCGGCGCGGGCGCGGCGGGCTCGACCGGCACCGGAGCAGCCACGGCCGCAGGCGGTTCGGGCTGGGGGGCGGGCTCGGGCTCGGGTGCCGGACGGGCAGCAGCCTCCGCGCGCTCGGCGGCGCGGCGCTGTGCGTCCTCGGCGGCGCGCTCGGCGGCACGGGCGCGGTCGCTCTCCTCGCGGCGGCGCGCATCCTCCAGCGCGTGCATCCGCTGGTCCTCGTTCTCGCGCATCAGGCGCTGGGTGCGCTCCTGCGGAGTCTCGGACAGGGGCGCGGGCGCGCGCGGCGCGGCCGGCTGGGGCGCGGCGGGCTCGGGCGCGGCCGTCTCGACCGGCGCGGCCTCGGCCGGCTCGCCGGGGCGGCGGAAGTTGCGCGCCTTCTTGGTTTCCACGATCACGGTATTGGAGCGGCCGTGGCTGAAGCTTTGCTTCACCTTGCCGGTCTCGACCGTGCGCCGCAGCCCCAGGGGCGCACGCATTCCGAGCTTCGGCTTGTCGTTGTCGGTGTCGCTCACTCAAAATCCTCGTGTGTCGTCGTCGCGGCCGCTGATGTGCCCGGTGCCCGATCGGGTGCGGGCGCCGATGCGCCTTGCGAGGCCGTTTCGCAAGGTGCGGCGTTCGGGGTCGCCCCCAAAGGGTCGGGTCCGATGAAATGCAGCCAGCGGTCGAGCGCTTCACCCACCCGCATTGCCGCCTGTTTGTCGGTCAGGGCGATGTGTACCACATTCTCGCGGCCCAGCGCCAACGCCAATATGGTGCGGTCCACGGGCAGTGCCAACCCCTGCAAGTCCGATCCTTCGCGGTCCGAGCCGACCCGCCATGCCTGGGCGAGCTTGCGGCAGCCATCGTCCTTCGCATCGGCGGCGTGGAACAGCGCCCGGACCTGGCCCGCGCGCGCCGCGGTTTCGATCCGCTCCGCCCCGGTCACCAGCGTGCCCGCGCGGGCCTCCAGCCCGAGCCGGTCGAGCACATGGCGTTCGAGCGCGGCGGCGATGCGGGCGGAGAGGTCGTCGGGGATGGTGACGGATTGCGTCTTGAAGGCACGGTTCAGCGCGCCGCGCAGGCGACCCTTCCCCTGCGCGGCGTCGAGTTCGGCGCGGGTGACGCCGATCCAAGCGCCGCGGCCGGGTGCCCTGGCGCGGACGTCGGGCAGGACCTGGCCATCGGGGGCGAGCGCGAGTCGCACGAGGTGGGCCTGCGAGTCGCGATCGCGGGTGAGGATGCACGAGCGGACGGGATCGCTGCCCCGCCCTGCCCTGGCGGTGTCGGCCGTCAGGCGCTCATCGGGAAGGGTCCGCATGGGCGTCCTCCCTCCGCGCGTCGCGGTCGGCGATCAGCTGGCCGGCGGCCGCGTAGTTCTCCGTCGGGACTTCCTCGATCACGATCTGGACCGCCGCCGCCGGCTTGCCCAGGCGCTGGACGAGCGAGGCGGTGACGTCGGCGACGATGCCCGCCTTCTGCTCGCGCGTCGCCGCGCCCGCCATCCGGATCGAGACGAACGGCATCAGGCGACCTCGCCCTCCGCCACTTCGGCCGTTTCGGGCTGTTCCGCCGCATCCTCGTCGGCGAACCAGTGCTGGCGGGCGGCCATGATGATCTCGTTGCCCTGTTCGTCCGACAGGCCGTATTCCGCGAGGATACCGCCCTTGGGCGTTTCGCGCTTGGGGGCGTCCTCGTTGCGGCGGCGGGGCTCAGCGCGCTTCTTCTCGACCAGCTCGTCGGTGGCGAGGTCGGCGAGGTCGTCGAGCGTCTTGATCCCCGCCTTGCCGAGCGTGACCAGCATCGCCTCGGTCAGGTACGGCATGGTGGAAAGGTCGTCCTCGACGCCGAGCGCGGTGCGCTCCTCGCGATTGGCCTGGTCGCGGCGCTCCAATGCCTCGGAGGCGCGGCTCTGGAGCTCGTCGGCGAGTTCCTCCAGCCCCTCGATCGCGGCGATCTCGTCGGGCTCGACATAGGCGACTTCCTCGAGGCTGGTGAAGCCCTCCGCGACGAGCAGCTGCGCCAGCGTCTCGTCGACGTCGAGCTCGCGCTCGAACATCCCCGACCGCTCGACGAACTCCTTCTGGCGCTTCTCCGACGCATCCTGCTCGGTGAGGATGTCGATCGCCTTGGCGGTGAGCTGCGAGGCGAGGCGGACGTTCTGGCCGCGGCGGCCGATCGCCAGCGACAGCTGGTCGTCGGGGACCACCACCTCGATCCGGTCCTCCTCCTCGTCGATCACGACGCGGCTGACGTTCGCGGGCTGGAGCGCGTTGACCACGAAGGTCGCGGTGTCCTCCGACCAGGGGATGATGTCGATCTTCTCGCCCTGCATCTCCTGCACCACCGCCTGGACGCGGCTGCCCTTCATGCCGACGCAGGCGCCGACCGGGTCGATCGACGAGTCGCGGCTAATGACGCCGATCTTCGCGCGGCTGCCCGGATCGCGGGCGGCGGCCATGATGGTGATGATGCCGTCGTAGATCTCGGGCACTTCCTGCGCGAACAGCTTCTTCATGAAGTCGGGGTGCGCGCGGGACAGGAAGATCTGGGGGCCGCGGGTCTCGGCGGAAACCTTGAGGATCAGGCTGCGGATGCGGTCGTTGACGCGCACCACCTCGCGCGGGATCTGCGCGTCGCGGCGGATCACGCCCTCGGCGCGACCGAGGTCGACGACGATGTGGCCGAACTCGACCCGCTTGACGACGCCGGTGATGATCTCGCCCTGGCGGTCCTTGAACTCCTCATACTGGCGCGCGCGCTCGGCGTCGCGGACCTTCTGGAAGATGATCTGCTTGGACGCCTGCGCCTGGATACGGCCGAACTCGATCGGGGGGAGCGGGTCGACGATGTAGTCGCCCACCGCCGCGCCGGCCTGGAGCTTCTGCGCGGCGGGCACGTCGACCTGGGTGAAGTAGTTGTCGACCGCCTCGACCACCTCGACGACGCGCCAGAGCCTGAGGTCGCCGGTCTGGGGGTCGAGCTTGGCGCGGATGTCGTTCTCGGAACCGTAGCGGTTCTTGGCGGCGCGCTGGATCGCGTCCTCCATCGCCTCGATGACGATGCCGCGGTCGATCATCTTCTCGGTCGCGACCGAGTTGGCGATCGCGATCAGCTCCGCACGGTTGGCGGTGGCGGTGCCGGCGGTGCCGGTAGTGGCAGGAGCGGCCATCAGTCGTTGTCCTCTGCTTCGATTTCTTCGTCAGTGCCCTCGGTCGAGAGGGGCACGGTCGCGGCGATCAGCCGGTCGGTGAGCGCCAGCTTGGCGTCGACGATCCGCGCGAAGGGGACGCGGGCAAGGCTGCCGGTGCGGTTGCGGACCAGGATCTCCTCGTCCTCCACCCCTTCGAGGTCGCCGCGAAACTGCTTCTGCCCGTCCTGCGGCTCGTCGAGCGTGATCCGCGCCTCGTGCCCGGTCCAGTCGCGAAAGTCGGCGAGCCGCGTCAGCGGGCGGTCGATGCCGGGCGACGACACCTCGAGCCGGTACGCGTCCTCGATCGGGTCGCGGCCCTCCGCCTCCAGTGCGTCGAGCCGGTCGGAGATGCGGCGAGACAGGTCGGCGCAGTCGTCGATCGTCAGCTGGCGGGTGTCGGGGCGCTCGGCCATCACCTGCAACGTGCGCTCGTCGCCCTTGCCGAACAGCCGCACCCGGACCAGCGCGAAGCCGAGCGCCTCCGCCTCGGGCTCGATGATCTGGTTGAGGACGTCGAGGTCGGCCACACGGGTCTTTCGGATAAGCGAGGCCGGTGCCGCGGAGCGAGCCCCGCAGCCTCCTTCACCTTGCGATGTAAGAGAATACAGAGGCGCATATACGCGGGTGCTCGCACGGGTGCAAGGCTGCGGGGCACCGCGACCGGCTTTGCGCGTTCCGCTGACGACAAGGAGACCTTCATGCGTTCCACCGCGCTTGCCGCCATCGCGCTCATCGCCTGTTCGGGCAACGCGCCCGCCGACCAGTCCGGCAAGCCGCCCGAGGGGGCATACAAGGCGGGGGCGCAGGCGCCGGTCGAGGGGGCTCTGCCCTTCACCGTCACGCCGGTCGCGAACTTCACCTCGCCCTGGGCGATGACGTTCCTCCCCGACGGGCGGATGCTGGTGACCGAAAAGGCGGGCGAGATGGTCCTGCTGTCCGCGGACGGGAAACAGCGGCGGACCGTGGCGACGATGCCGGTCGATTCGGCGGGCCAGGGCGGGCTGATGGACGTGGTGCTCGCGCCCGACTTCGCGACCAGCAAGCGGGTGTACTTCAGCTATTCGGCCGCTGGCGATGGCGGCAAGGGCGTGGTGCTGTCGCGCGGCGTGCTCGACCTGCAACCGGGGGGTGAGCGGTTGCGGTCGATCGAGGCGATCTTTCGCGCGCGACCGTTCGTGGAGGGGGACGGGCATTATTCGGGACGGATCGCGTTCTCGCCCGACGCCAGATACCTGTTCTTCACCAACGGCGAGCGGCAGAAGTTCACGCCCGCACAGGACAAGGCGATGACGCTCGGCAAGGTGCTGCGCCTGACGCAGGACGGCAAGCCCGCGCCGGGCAATCCGCTGGTCGCGCAAGGGTTCCAGCCGGAGGTGTGGAGCTATGGCCACCGCAACCTGCTGGGGATCGCGTTCGACGCTCAGGGCAATCTGTGGGAGCAGGAGATGGGTCCCAAGGGTGGGGACGAGGTCAACCTGATCCTGCCGGGGCGCAACTATGGCTGGCCCAACGCGTCGAACGGATCGCATTATGACGGGCGCGACATTCCCGACCACCGGCCCGGCGATGGCTATGAAGCCCCCAAGGTGTGGTGGAACCCGGTGATCTCGCCGGGCGGGCTGATGATCTATTCGGGCAGCATGTTCCCGCAGTGGAAGGGCGACGCATTCATCGGCGGGCTGTCGTCGATGGCGCTGGTGCGGGTCGACCTGAACGGGACGACCGCGGCCAAGGGCGACCAGTGGGCGATGGGCCAGCGCATCCGCGAGGTGGAGCAGGGGCCGGACGGCGCGATCTGGCTGTTGGAGGACGGGCAGAAGGGGGCGGCGGCGCGGCTGCTGAAGCTGACCCCCAAAGGGTGAGCGCCGGCGTGGACCCGCGGGTGACGATCGCGGTGGCGGAGGGGGTGGCGGATGTGCGTCTGTCCCGCGCCGACAAGATGAACGCGATCGACCCGGCGATGTTCGCCGCGCTGGCCGACGCGATCGATCGGCTGGCGGCGATGGCGGAGCTGCGCTGCGTGGTGCTGTCGGGCGAGGGGCGCGGGTTCTGCGCCGGGCTCGACATGGCCGCGATAGCAGCGGGAGGATCGGGCCTGGACCTTGCGGCGCGGAGCCATGGGCCCGCGAACCTGCCCCAGCATGTCGCGTGGGGATGGCGGACGCTGGCGGTGCCGGTGATCGCGGCGGTGCATGGCGTGGCGCTGGGCGGGGGGTTGCAGATCGTCGGCGGGGCGGACATCCGGATCGCGCATCCGGGCACGCGGCTGGCGGTGCGCGAGCTGCACTGGGGGATCGTGCCCGACATGGCGGGCTATGCGCTGTGGCGGGGGCTGGTGCGCGACGACCATCTGCGCGAGCTGACCTACTCGGCGCGGGAGTTCACTGCGGCGGAGGGCTTGGCGATGGGGTTCGTCACCCGGCTGGCGGACGATCCGCGGGCCGAGGCGATGGCGCTGGCGCGGACGATCGCCGGGCGCTCGCCGGCGGCGATCCGGGCGGCGAAGCGGCTGCATGGGCTGGCCGGGGACGCCGGGGTCGAGGCGATCCTGGCGGCGGAGAGCGCCGAGCAGATCGCGCTGCTGGGATCGGCGGAGCAACGCGAGCAGGTGCGCGCCAACCTGGAGGGGCGTCCGCCCGCGTTCAGTCCGGCGCGGTGACCCGATACGCTTCCAGCCGCTCGCGGAACTCGGCGGGCAGGCCGGTGATACCCTGCTGCGCCTCCATCACCAGCACCGCCTCGCAGGTTGCCACGGCGCGGCCGTCCTGGAGCGCGAGCGCGTCGATGCGCCAGCTACGGGTGCCGATCGTACCGATGCCGGTGTGGATGTCGATTTCGGCGGGATGGTACGCCTCGGCCAGGTAGTTGATCTCGACCCGCGCCACGAGCCAGCGATGCTCGCGCCATCGGGGAAGGCCGAGCAGGTGATTGAAGCGGACCCGCGCGCTCTCGAACAGTGCGCCGAACGCGACGTTGTTGATGTGCCCGAGCATGTCGACGTCCTGGAACCGGGTCTGGACGGTCAGGTGGTTGGGATAGCGGGCGGGATCGAGCCGCCACTCCTCGATGCGTGCCATGAAACCCTCCTGCCGCAGCTGTCGCCGACCCGTGAAGGTTGCGCAAGGTTGCGGCCTGCCGCTCTCGGTTTCCACCCGTTCGGGTAGAGCCCTTCGACAGGCTCAGGACAGGGTTGTCGAAGTCCTGCCCCTTCGCTCCGAACAGGAACGGCCTTTCGACCAGCTCGGGGCGAACGGAGGTTGGGGCGGGATCGGCTAGAGCGTCACCGTGCGCGGCCTCGCCTCGTCGATCGCGGCGAGGACCATGCGTTCCCAGATCGCGACATCGCCCGCCGCAGCCATCGCGGGGTCTGGCTCGCGGAGCTGCTTCAGCACCGCGCGGGCATCGTCGACATGCTCGGGCCAGGCATCGTCGACCAGCTTGCCGGCGGACTCGGACGATCCTTGCGCGTTGGCGCTGATCCGCTGGCCGGCAAGCGTGCGGGCAATACGTTCGAGGATGGGGGTGCGGGACACGTCCATGGCGGGGGCTCCTTTCAGGGGAGAACCCGCGACGGGCGGGTGGGGTCCCGGTTGGTGCAGGCGGTCCGCGCTATCCTTGTGCTCCCGCGAAGGCGGGAGCCCAGTCTGGACCCCCGCCTTCGCGGGGGCGCAGGGTCAGGCGTTGGCCAGCGAGCGGCCACCGGGGCGACCGCCGCCGCCGGGACGGCCGCCGCCCGAGCGCCCGCCACCCGGGCGACCGCCACCGCCGCCGGGCCGACCGCCGCCGCCGCCGGGACGCCCGCCGGCATGGGCGGGACGGCCACGCGCCGCCTCCCCGGTCTTGACCGGCGCGTGGGTGGCGCGCGGCTTGGGCTGGGGGCGGCCGCCGCGGGGGCGATCCTCACGCGGGGCGGGATCGGCGCCGATCGCCTGGACGCGGCTCGCCTTGATCTGGTCCGCCTGGCGCAGGAAGTCGTCGGGAAGCGCGCGGACCGGGATCTTCTGGCGGGTCACCTTCTCGATGTCCTTGAGGAAGGGCCGCTCGTCGTCGGCGCAGAAGGCAATCGCCATGCCCGACGCGCCCGCGCGCGCGGTGCGGCCGATGCGGTGGACGTACTGTTCGGGGACGTTGGGCAGCTCGAAGTTGACGACGTGGCTGACGCCGGAGACGTCGATGCCGCGCGCGGCGATGTCGGTCGCGACCAGGATCGGCACCTCGCCCGACTTGAACGCAGCGAGCGCGCGCTCGCGCTGGGGCTGCGACTTGTTGCCGTGGATCGCGTTGGCGGCGATGCCGTTACCGCCGAGCAGCTTCACGACGCGGTCGGCGCCGTGCTTGGTGCGGGTGAACACCAGCGCGCGGTCGATCGAGGGGTCGCGCAGCGCGATGGTGAGCAGCGCCTGCTTCTCCGTCTGGTTGACGAAGGTGACGCACTGGTCGACCCGCTCCGCGGTGGTCGCGGCGGGCTTGATCGAGACGGTCGCGGGGTCGGTCAGGAACTGCGCGGCGAGTTCGCGGATCGAGGTGGGCATGGTCGCCGAGAAAAACAGCGTCTGGCGCTTTTTCGGGACCATGCGGACGATCTTCTTGAGCGCGTGGATGAAGCCCAGGTCGAGCATCTGGTCCGCCTCGTCGAGGACCAGGATCTCGATCGTCGACAGATTGAGGAAGCCCTGTTCGACGAGGTCGATCAGGCGGCCGGGGGTGGCGACGAGGATGTCGACGCCGCGCGACACGTCCTGCCGGTTCTTGTTGATCGAGGTGCCGCCGAACACGGTGGCGACGCTCATCCTGGAGAACTTGCCATAGCCGCGCGCCGATTCGGCGATCTGGCTGGCGAGCTCGCGCGTCGGGGCGAGAACGAGCATCCGGCAATGGGTCGGCAGCACGCGCTTGGCGTTCGCGACGAGGCGCTGGATCGAAGGCAGGACGAAGGCGGCGGTCTTGCCGGTGCCGGTCTGCGCGATGCCGAGCAGGTCGCGCCCTTCGAGCAGGGTCGGGATCGACTGGAGCTGGATCGGGGTGGGCTCGGAATAGCCCTTGGCCTCGAGCGCGCGGACGAGCGGCTCGGACAGGCCGAGATGGTTGAAGGACATGAAGTAGCTTTCGAAACGGGCCGCGCCCGTGCGGCGAACAGGCGCGCACGGGTGGGGGAGAGATGACGCCCCGCGTGAATGGGAAGCCTTGGGCTGGACCGAGGCGGAGCCGGAACCGGGGTTCCTTCACGCTGCATGACGCCTCGATGCCGGGGCTCCTGCATCGGATGGTGTGGAAAGTCAAGGGGCGGAAGGTCAGCGAAGGTCGCAGGGTCGTGCGGTACCGCCGTTCCCGCGCGCCAAGGTGCCGGGGGTTCTGTTGCCCGGCCCCCCGGCGGCCGCTGGAATCCCCTTCTGTTGCCCGGTGGGGTCCGACCGCGCTATCTTGGTGTAACCTTAGGCCGTGAGGCCCTCAGTTACGCCGCAATCGCGAGTGCTTCGTTATCGTTGGCACTTGTGTAATGGGCCGTCGCGGTGGTCCCATTCCGAGCGAAAACAGCGCCTTTCAACACACGTCGATCCTGGTTCGGCCCCGTCATGGAAGCTGAACCCATGCCGCCACGCGCGAAGCGTGCCGCCGATCGGCTCAGCTGCGATGGTGGAGCCGCCGGGTACTGCCCCCGGGTCCGCTGCGTCTATTATACGCCGCAATTTATCGCCATAGCCGGGTCGAACCCGGCAGCCGCGATATAGCGCCCGGACCCGCGGTCTTCAACGCCTTTCGCTCGCCACATTGGGCCGGTAGGGCGCCGCTCACCATGTTGACCCAGCGGTCCCGTTACGCGTTGCGCGCGATGCTTTTCCTCGCCGGGGAACCTGCGGGCGGGCCGCCCATCCCGATGACGCGGATCGCGTCGGCGGCGAACGTGCCCCGCAAGTTCCTGGAACTGATCCTCGCCGACCTGCGCGATGCGGGCTTCCTCCACAGCCATCGCGGCAAGATGGGCGGATACCGGCTGTCGCGTCCGGCGCACCTGGTCTCGCTGGGGGAGGTCATCCGGGTGATCGAGGGGCCGCTGGCCCTTGTCCCGTGCGTCAGCCGCACCGCCTATCGCCCGTGCACCGACTGCCGCTCGGAGGCGGACTGCGCGATCCGCCACGCGATGATGCGGGTCCGCGACGAGACCGCGCGCATCCTCGACGGCACCAGCCTCGCCGATGCGACGGCGGAAAATCTGGTCGCGGCGTAGCGGTCGACCCTAGCGAGCCTGGCGGTTCGCCTTCAGCTCGTCCCTGATCTCGCGCAGCAGCTGGACCTGCACCGGCTCGGGCTCGGGCTTGACCGGGGCGGCGGCCTCTTCGCGGCGGAGGCGGGCGGTCTCGCGCTCCATCAGCGCCACCGCGCGGTTCACCACGCGCAGAAGCATGAAGATGATGAAGGCGACGATCAGGAAATTGACCGCCTGGGTCAGGAACGCGCCGTAGCCGACCAGCGGCACCCCCGCCTTCTTGAGCGCGGCATAATCGGTGAGCGACCCCGCATAGCCCGCCGGCACCGGACCCAGTCGCCAGAAATAGCTGGAGAAATCGAGCCCACCGAAGATCCTGCCGATCACCGGCATCAGCACGTCGTCGGTGAGCGAGGTGACGATACGGCCGAACGCGCCGCCGATGATAACCGCGACGGCGAGGTCGAGCACGTTGCCGCGCATGATGAACGCCTTGAATTCCTTGAACATACCGCGCCTCCTGCCCGTCTGATCCAGGTTAGCGACGAGCGCCCCTTTCGCCAAGCGTGCCAACCGTCCTATACGGCTGCAACAGTCCTGCCGGAGATGCCGATGCGCCGCCTGCCTTTCGTCCTGCTCCCGCTGGTTCTGGCCGCCTGCGGGATCAACAGCGTTCCCACCGCCGAGGAGACCGCCAAGGCGCGCTGGGCCGATGTCGAGGCCGCCTACCAGCGCCGCGCCAGCCTGATCCCCAACCTGGAGGCGACGGTGAAGGGCGCCGCCGGGTCCGAGCGGCAGATCCTGACGGAGGTGATCGACGCCCGCGCCCGCGCGACGCAGGTGCGGCTCGACGCGTCGGAGCTGGGCGACCCCGCCAAGGTGCAGGCGTTCGCGGCGGCGCAGGGCCAGCTCAACGGCTCGATCGGACGGCTGCTCGCCAATCGGGAGGCGTATCCGACGCTGCAGAGCCAGCAGGGCTTCCAGGACCTGATGGTCCAGCTGGAAGGCAGCGAGAACCGGATCACCACCGCGATCCGCGACTATAACGAGGCGGTGCAAGGCTATAACACCCGCATCCGCACCTTTCCCGACGCCATCGGCGCCCGCTTGATCCACGGCGCCAAGCCGCTGGTGCAGTACCGCGCGACCACGCCGGGGGCGGAGACCGCGCCCAGGGTCGACTTCGGCAACGCGAGCTGATGCGCCGTCTAGCCGGCCTCGTCGCGGTCGCGGCGCTGGCCGCCACGCCCGCGGCGGCGCAGCGTTTCCCCCAGCTGACCGGGCTGGTGGTCGACGAGGCCGACGTGCTGCCGCCCGCCGACGAGAAGGCGCTGGAGGCCAAGCTGGATGCGCTTCAGCGCGACACCGCGCGGCAACTGGTGGTGGCGACGATCGCCGACGCGCAAGGCTATGCGCTCGACGACTACGGCGTGCGGCTGGCGCGCTCCTGGGGCGTGGGGCTGAAGGACGCGGACAACGGCGCGGTGCTGTTCATCGCCCCCAACAACCCGGCCGGCCAGCGGGGTCCGCGGCTGGAGGTCGGCTATGGGCTGGAGCCGGTGCTGACCGACGCCTGGTCCGGGCGGCTGATTCGCGACACGATGGTGCCGCGGCTTCAGGGCGGCGACGTGCCCGGCGCGATGGCCGCGGGCGCCGATGCGGTGATCGCGCAACTCCGCCGATCGCCCGACGAGGCCAAGGCGCAGACCGACGCCGCGGTCGCGCAGTTCGACCGCACCCGGCGCGGGTCGCGCGACGGCGAGGGGGCGCCGGTGGCACTGATCTTCTGGTTGGTGGTGCTGGGCGTCGTGGTGGCGGCGATGGCGCGCGGGCGCCGGCGGCGGGGACCCTGGGGCGTCCGGCGTCGATGGTCGCGCGGGATGGGCGACGTGATGCTGTGGAGCATCGCCGACGAGGTGATGCGCGGCTCGTCGCGCTCGCACGGGTCCGGGTGGAGCGGCGGCGGATCGTCGGGTGGTGGGGGCGGCTGGACGGGCGGCGGGTTCACCGGCGGCGGCGGCGGGTCGTTCGGCGGCGGCGGCGCGACGGGGAGCTGGTGATGCGCCTGTCCCCTGAGGACCACGCGCTGGTGACCCGCGCCGTCGCCGCCGCCGAGGCGGAAACCAGCGGCGAGATCGTCACCCTCGTCGCGCGCGCGTCCGACAGCTATCACGACGTCGCCCTCCACTGGGCGGTGCTGGCGATGCTGGGGAGCCTCGCGGCGCTCGCCACTCGGCCGGGCATCGCGACCGCGATCCATGAGGCGCTGGCCGGTCCATGGGCGGAAGCGCCGCCGCCCGGCATCCTGTTCACGATCGCGCTGGTGCTGGCGGCGGCGACCTTTCTCCTCGCCCGGCTGCTGCTCGCCTCGATGCGGGTGCGGCTGTGGCTGACGCCGGGTTCGACGGAGGCGCGGCGGGTGCGGCGCGCGGCGCTGGCGCATTTCCGCTCCTCGGCCGAACGGCGGACGGTGACGGGCAGCGCGGTGCTGGTCTACCTGTCGCTCGCCGAGCGCCGGGCGGAGATCGTCGCCGACACGGGCATCCACGCCAAGGTCGCCCCCGACCTATGGGGCGAGGCGATGGCCGACCTTCTCGTCCATGTCCGCGAGGGGCGGCCGGCCGAGGGGCTGGCGGCGGCGGTGGCGCGGATCGGCGCGGTGCTGACTACCCATTTCCCGAGAGGAGCCGAGGACGTGAACGAATTGCCCGACCGGTTGGTGGAGCTTTGACGATGAGCGGAAGCGAGACGGTCTGGCAGGGCCGCTACCTGCGCGCGGTGCGCGAGGGAACGTGGGAATATGCCGCCCGCAATGGCGACGTGTCGGCGACGGTGATCGTCGGGGTGCATGACGGACGGCTGATCCTGGTCGAGCAGATGCGCGTCCCGATCGGCCGCCGCTGCCTGGAACTGCCCGCCGGGCTGGTCGGCGACGAGGAGGCGGGAGAGGCGCTGGCCGATGCGGCGCGGCGCGAGCTGGAGGAGGAGACGGGATTCCGCGCCGAGGCGGTGGAGCCGCTCGGCGACTTCCAGTCGTCGCCCGGGCTGACGTCGGAGGATTTCACGCTGGTCCGCGCCACCGGGCTGACCCGGGTCGGCGAGGGCGGCGGCGCCGGGAACGAGGACATCGAGGTCCACCTGGTGCCGGTCGGCGACCTCGCCGGGTTCGTCGCGGGCAAGCGCGCCGCGGGCGTGGCGATCGATTCGAAGCTGCTCGCGGTGCTCGGGCCGGTATTGCTGGGCGCGCTCACCTAGAAAACGACTCCGACCGGATCGCCGCCACATCCGTTCGTCCCGAAGCCAGTCCCGAGCGCCTGCCGCAAGCAGGCCGCCGCGAGGGGACGGGTGGTTCGGGACGGCACCTCGCCTGCGCTCAATGACTCTCAGCACGAGCGGTGGAGAGGCACGGGGCCGCCCCTAAGCCCGGCCCCTCAGCGGAAATTGTCGGCGTAGGCCTGGAGCTTCAGCGTCTTCTCGGGCGCGGGAACGAGGACGTGGTCCCATCCCTGCCGCTCGCAATGGGCGATGGCGGCCTCGGCGGTCGGGAAGAGCAGGCGGATCTGGTCGCGGGTGTCGCCCGACCCCGCCCAGCCGGTGAGCGGGTCGGGGCGCTTGGGCTCGGACGGCTCGAATTCGAGCTGCCAGCGGTCGGTGTTGGCGCGGCCGGACTGCATCGCGTTCTTTGGCCGCTGGAAGATGCGGGCGGTGGGCATTCTAATCTCCTAGAAACGGTCGGGCGTTAGCGCGATCTGCCCGAACGCGCATCGGCGTTTTTGGTGCGCAGCGTCGCCGACGCGCCCGCGGGGTCGTCGGGCCAGGGATGGCGGGGGTAGCGGCCGCGCATCTCCTTCGCCACCGCCGCCCAGCTGCCCGCCCAGAAGCCGGGCAGGTCGCGGGTGGTCTGGATCGGGCGGCCCGCGGGCGAGGTCAGCGACAGGACCAGCGGGGTCGTGCCGACCCGCGGATGCTCGGCGAGGCCGAACAGTGCCTGGACGCGCAGCTCGACGCGCGGGCCTCCTTCCGCCGCATAGTCGATCGCGTGGGTCGAGCCGGCCGGGCTGGTGAAGTGGGCGGGCGCGATCCGATCGACCTGCCGCATCCCCTCCCACCCGAGGAGGTCGCGCAGCGCCTCGGTGAGCGCGCCGGGAGGAACCGCGTCGAGCCGCCGGCGGCCGACGGCGAGCGGCGGCAGCCACTCGTCGAGTCGGGCGAGCAGCGTCCCGTCGTCGAGCGCGACCCCGGCATAGGCGGCTCGGGCGCGCAAGGTCGCCGCCCCATCGCCCCAGGGCAGCAGCGAGAGGCCGTGGCGGCGGACGCCCCCGACCAGCGCGGCGGCGATCTCCTCGGCGGTGGCGGCGGCGTCGGGGCCGCCCGACAGGCGCAACCCGCCGAGCCGGCGCTCGCGGGTCGCCTGGACGGTGCCGGTCGCGGGGTCGAAGGCGACGGTGCGGCGCGTCTCGATGCGGGAGGAGAACAGCGTCTCCACCGTCTCGCGGTCGATCGCCGCGGCCGACAGGATGCGCGCCCCCGACGCCGCCCCTTGCGTCTCGCCGACCGCGAGCCATTCGGCCGAGGCGAGCGGCGACGCCGGATCGAGCCGGAACCCGCGGCCACCGACCGATGCCCAATGCTCGCCGCCGGCGTCGCGGCGGCGGGCGACGCGGTCGGGATAGGCCAGCGCGACGCACACGCCCTCGCCGCTTCCCGCGGGTTGCGGGCGTAGCTCGCCCGACGCACCGACACCGACCTCCGGCCCCTCCCTCGGAGGTGGGGGAACAAGCGCGGCCCAGCGTCGCGCCAGCCCCCGCGCCGCGTTCGCCTTGCGCCCGCGGTCGCCCCGCCAGCGGCGACGGCGCAGTTCGAGATCGACGTCGGTGCCGCCCAAGCCGCGTTCGCCGATCAGCACCGCGACCTCGGCCGCCACCGCCGCGAGCCCGATCTCGCCCGCACGGATCAGCATGTGGGCGAGGCGCGGCGGCATCGGCAGCGCCGCGATCGCGCGTCCGTGCGGCGTCGGGCGGCCGTCCTCCCCCAACGCCTCCAGACCGGCGAGGCGGGTGCGCGCCTCCGCCACCGCGGCGGGCGGCGGCGGGTCGAGCCAGGCGAGGTCGCGCGGGTCGCCGACGCCCCAGATCGCGGCGGCGAGGACGAGGCCGGTCAGGTCCGCCTCGGTGATCTCGGGCGGGTCGAAGCGGGGCAGGCCCGCGGTCGCCGCCTCTTCCCATAGCCGGTACGCGACGCCGGGCGCCTGGCGGGCGGCGCGGCCCGCGCGCTGGGTGGCGGCGGCCTGGCTCGCGCGTTCGGTGACGAGGCGGGTCATGCCCGCGGCGCGGTCGTAGCGGGGACGGCGCGCAAGGCCGGAATCGACCACGATGCGGACCCCGTCGACGGTGACGCTGGTCTCGGCGATCGAGGTGGCGAGGACGAGCTTGCGCAGGCCGTCGCGTTCGGGCGCGAGCGCGGCACGCTGATCGGCGGGATCGGCCTGGCCGTGGAGCCGGTGGAGCGCGATGCCGGGGACACCCTCCAGCCGTTCCGCCGCCCGCTCGATCTCGGCGACTCCGGGCAGGAAGGCGAGCACCCCGCCCCCTTCCTCCGCCAGGGCGCGGCGGACCGCGGCGGCGACCGCGTCCTCGATGCGGAGGTTCGGGTCGCGGCCGATATGGCGGAGCGCGAGCGGGTGGCTGCGCCCTTCGCTCTCGATCACCGGGGCATCGCCCATCAGGGCGGAGAAGCGCGTGCCGTCGAGCGTCGCCGACATCGCGACCAGGCGCAGGTCGGGCCGCAGCCCCGCCTGCGCGTCGAGCGCGAGCGCGAGGCCGAAGTCACCGTCGAGGCTGCGTTCGTGGACCTCATCGAACAGCACAGCGGCGACCCCGGCGAGCTCGGGATCGGCCTGGATGCGGTTGGCGAAGATGCCCTCCGTGACGACGGTGACGCGGGTCGCCGCCGACCGCTTCGCATCGAGCCGGGTGGCGTAGCCGAAGGTACGGCCGACCGGCTCGCCCGCCAGCGCCGCCATCCGCTCGGCCGCGGCGCGCGCGGCGAGGCGGCGGGGGGAGAGGAGCAGGATCTCGCCGCCCGCCACCCACGGTTCGGCGAGCAGCGCGGGAGCGACCGCGGTGGTCTTGCCCGCGCCCGGAGGTGCGACGAGGACCGCGTTGGCGTTCGTCCTCAATGCGGCGAGGAGGTCGGGCAGGACGGCGTCGATCGGCAGCGTCATCGCCGTTCCTGCACCGCCGCGCCGGCGCCCCCTCCTGCATCATCGTCATGCCGGGCGCGTCCCGGTACCCACGCACGCCCGGCGGCCGAGGCGTCCACGGACCGGTGGGTGCCGGGACGGACCGGGCATGACGGTAGGAGGAGAACGGCACGGGTACCCATCGCCCTCCCCTGCCACGCCACCGCCGCGGGGGACAGACGCTGGCATCGCCCGTATCGCCATGGCATCGTGGACCGTGAACAACGGCAAGGACCGGCATGATGGGTATCCTGGACGGCATCACGGGCGGCGGCTTCGACCTCGGCGCGATCGCCGGCCGCCTGGGCCTCACCGAGGAACAGGTGCGCCACGCGCTCGCGGCCCTGGCGCAGGCCGCGCAGGAGCATGGCGACACGCTGGCGGCGGCGCAGGCCAGGACAGGGCTGCCGCTCGACAAGCTCCAGGCGCTGCTCGCCGCGGTCGGCGGCGAGGGCGGGCTGGCGGCGGCGGGATCGCTGCTCGGGGGCGCCGGGGTCCCGGGCGGGATCGGCGGGGCACTCGGGGGCCTGTTCGGGCGCGGCTGAGGCCGGTCGGGTGGGCGGACACCATCACCACGGGCACGGGCACGGGCACGGCCATGGCCACGGGCATGCCGGGCACGACCACGCGCACCCTGCCCCGCCCGCGTCGTGGGACCGGGCGTTCGCGGCGGGGATCGCGCTCAACCTCCTCTACGTCGTCGCCGAAGCGGGGGCGGGATTGTGGTGGGGATCGGTGGCGCTGCTCGCCGATGCCGGGCACAACCTGTCGGACGTGCTCGGGCTGGCGGTCGCCTGGGGCGGGGCGGCGCTGGCGCGGACGCCGCCGTCGAAGCGCTTCACCTACGGGCTGAAAGGATCGACCATCCTGGCGGCGCTCGCCAACGCGGTGCTGCTGCTGGTGGCGCTGGGTGCCATCGCGCTGGAGGCGGGGCAGCGGTTCGCCGCCAACGCGCCGGTGCCGGGGCTCCAGGTATCGGCAGTGGCGGCGGCGGGGATCGTCGTCAACGGCATCACCGCCTGGCTGTTCGCGCGCGGGCGGCACGGCGACGTCAACATCCGCGGCGCGTACCTCCACATGCTCGCCGATGCCGCGGTGTCGGCGGGGGTGGTGATCGCCGGCATCGCGATCTGGGTGACGGGCGCGGGATGGATCGACCCGCTGGTCAGCCTGGTGATCGTCGCCATCATCCTGGTCCAGACCTGGAGCCTGCTGCGCGAGACGCTGGAGATGGCGGTGGCGGGAGTGCCGCGCGGTATCGACTACGACACGGTGCTGATGGCGCTCAGGACGCTGCCGGGGGTCAGCCACGTCCACGACCTCCACATCTGGCCGATGTCGACCACCGAGCCGGTGCTGACCGCGCATCTGGTGATGCCGGCGGGACATCCGGGCGACGGGTTCCTGGCCGAGGCGCTGGCGATGCTCCACGACCGGTTCGGGATCGGCCATGCGACGTTGCAGGTGGAGACGGGCGGCTGCGAGTCGGGGTGTTGATGGCCATGGCGGATTACGAACGTTTGGATCGGCCCTACCGGCGGACCGATGCCATCCTCGATTGACCCTACGCATGGCTTCGGAGGGCCGATCCTCTGGCACTCAGCCCTTGGACATCATCCGGAGGCCATGCTCGCATCGGCAAGCCGGATCGATGGAGGGCACACCGCCCACCCCTTCTCTCCAGCGGGGTTGCAGCGGAAGGCATACGGCACCGGATCACAGCGTGCTGCCCAGCATGCAGCGATGGAGTGCTTCAACAGCGGGAAACATGGCGGGCTACCGTGCCTGGCTTCACCGTGGAGCACGGGCCGGAGACGAGGAGGCGGCTGCGGAACTGCGAAGGCTCGAAACGCGGCTGCCGCACGGTGCCGCGCGTGCGATCGGGTGCCTTCGTCCTTACCGGCCGGGTGACGGTTTGTAGACGGCGAACCGACGCGCCCAGCAAGCCGACGAAACGGTACCCACCCAGTCCGTCCGAACCGCGATCGGAGCAGTAGGTCAGTAAGCCCGCGCCACCGCGAACTCGACCGCCTCGACCATCGCGTCCTTCGCCGCCGAGCCCGGAAAGATCGCCAGCGCGTCGATCGCGCGGTGGCCGTACTCCCGCGCGCGCGCGAGCGTGTCCTCCACCGCGTGCGTCCGGCGGACGAGCGCGACGGCGTGGACGAAGTCGTCGTCCGACGACCGCCGCCCCTCGACCGCGTCCTTCCAGAAGGCGCGGTCGGCGGCGCTCCCGCGGGCATGGGCGAGGATCACCGGCAGGGTCATCTTGCCCTCGCGGAAGTCGTCCCCCGCGTCCTTGCCCATCGTGCCGGCGTCGGAGACGTAGTCGATCGCGTCGTCGACCAGCTGGAAGGCGATGCCGAGGTTGCGGCCATAGGCGTCGAGCGCCTCCTCCTCCGCCGCCGGCCGGCCGGCGACCACCGCGGCGATGCGGCAGGCGGCGGCGAACAGCGCCGCGGTCTTGGCGCCGATGATCGACAGGTAGCGTTCCTCGGGCAGGTCGACGCGCCTGGCGGCGGTGAGCTGGTCGACCTCGCCCTCCGCGATCACCGCCGAGGCGTGGCTGAGGATGCGCAGCGCCTCCAGGCTCTCCGCCTCCACCATCAGCTCGAACGAGCGGGAGAACAGGAAGTCGCCGACCAGCACGCTCGCCGGGTTGCCCCAGATGATGTTGGCGGTGCGGCGGCCGCGGCGCAGGTCCGACCCGTCGACCACGTCGTCGTGGAGGAGGGTCGCGGTGTGGATGAACTCCACTGCGGCGGCGAGGCGGTGGTGGCGGGTGCCGGTGTAGCCGAGCGCGCGGGCGCTGGCGAGCGTCAGCATCGGCCGCATCCGCTTGCCCCCGCCCGCGACGAGATGCCCGGCGAGTTCGGGGATGAGCGGAATGTCCGAGCGCATCCGGTCGATGATGACCTGGTCGACCGCCTTCATGTCGGGTGCGACCAGCGCCAGCATCGGTTCCAGCGACGGCTGCCGGTCGGCGGGGCGGTGCAGGGTCGCGGTCATCTGGGTGCGAGCCTGTGGCGGCAACGTGGCGGCAACGCAACCCTTGCGACGGGACGAGCCGGGTCGTGGCGGCGCGGCGGCGCGGCACGTCCGCCTGGGGCCTTGCGGAGGCGGCGCCGGTCCCGCATCAGGCCGGGATGGACGACGCGCTCCAGAGCTACCGCAAGTCGATCGACAATATCGACGCCGCCCTGGTCCACCTGCTCGCCGAGCGGTTCAAGGTGACCCAGGCGGTCGGCCGTCACAAGGCGGCGAGCGGCCTGCCCGCCGCGGACGCGGGGCGCGAGGAGCGCCAGATCGCGCGGCTGCGGCGGCTGGCGGAAGAGGCGGAGCTCGACCCGGAGTTTTCGGAGAAGTTCCTCCGCTTCATCATCGACGAGGTGATCCGGCATCACGAGGGCATCGCGCGATGACGTTCCTCGTCGCGATCGAGGGCGGCGACGGGGCGGGCAAGGCGACCGCGGCGGCGGGGGTCGCCGATGCGCTGCGCGCGGTCGGGCGGAGCGCGACGGTGGTGTCGTTCCCGCGCTACGCGGAGACGATCGGCGGGCAGGTGCTGGGCGACTTCCTCGCCGGGCGGCTGGGGCGCGAGGTGAGCCCCCGCGCCGCGGCGGTGCTCTACGCGCTCGACCGGCTGGAGAGCCGGGACCATCTGCTCGCCGCGCGGGCCGCGCACGAGGTGGTGATCCTCGACCGCTACGTCGCGTCTAACATGGCGTACCAGGCGGCAAAGGTGCCCGCCGACGAGGCGCGCGGGCTGATGGATTGGACGCTGGCGCTGGAGCTGGACCAGTTCGCGCTGCCGGCCGCGGACCTGACGGTGTATCTCGACACCCCGGTCGAGGTGGCGCGCGCGCTGATCGCGCGGAAACGGCGGCGGTCCTATACCGACCGCACCTATGACGAGCATGAGGCCGACCTCGCGCTGCAAAGCCGGGTGCGCGACAATTACGCCGCGATGGCGGCGGCGGGCCTGGGGGGTCGCTGGGCGACGGTGGCGGGGCCGCCGCGGTCGCCGGCGGCGATCGTGGGGGAGATCGTGTCGCTGCTCCGCTGACCGTCACCCCGGCGTGGGCCGGGGTGACGACGAAGGGAGGGTCAGGCGACGGCGATGCCGACGTCGACGTTGCCGCGGGTCGCGTTCGAGTAGGGGCACACCTCGTGTGCGGCGTGGGCGAGCTTCTCCGCATCGGCCTTGTCGACGCCCGGCAGGTTCACCGTCAGGTCGGCGGTGATGCCGTAGCCGCCTTCCTCACGCGGGCCGAAGCCGACCTGGGCGGTGACGGTCGCGTCGCGCGGCACCGTGACCCCGACCTTGCCCGACACCGCCTTCATCGCACCCAGGAAGCAGGCCGAATAGCCCGCCGCGAACAGCTTCTCCGGGTTCGCACCGTCGCCGCCCGGCCCGCCCATCTCCTTGGGCACGACCAGCTTCACGTCGACCGAGCCGTCGTCCGAGCGGGCGGTGCCGTCGCGGCCGCCGGTCGCGGTGGCGCTGGTCTGATAGATCACGTTGACGGCCATGCGGAAACTCCTGGGAAATGATCTGCCGCAACGTCGCAGCGGCGCGCAGGTTGCGCCCGCGCGCGCGCCGTCGTGCCGTTTCGCCCCGATCAGGAGGGGCGGCGGTGCTTGCCGCCGTAGCGATGGCCGAGATAGCGGTCGATCCGCTCCATCTCGTCCGCGGCGCGGGTGGCGCCGGCGCCGCAGCAGGGGATCGGATCACCGTCGTGGTCGGCGGCGCGGGCATGGACCTTGGCCGACAGTTCCTCGATGTCGGCGCGGGTCAGCATGTTCTTCTCGCGCAGCAGGCAGAGCAGGCTCTGGAGGATGACGAGGCTGGTGTCGCCGGGGTCGGCGGGCGGCGTCGGCCGGTCCGAGGCGGACGGGGCGGAGGCGGACGGGTCGAAGGCGGTGGCCATGGCGAACTCTCCTCATGTTTTGAACGGGAGAGTACGCCGATCGCGGCGCGGAACAAGAGGCGGCGGCGGCACGCCCCGCCCCTTGCGGGTTGACCCGATTGACCCCTGAACGCGTCGTCGGCGACGCCGATCGTTTCCGTTTACGCGACAGTGTCAAAGAACGCGGCCGCGGAGGCCCAATGCCGACGATGCCCGCCCTGCCGCCTGTAGGACAGCGGAAAAGCGTCGGACGCAGGCGGGGGGCGACGACGCGGCGCGATCAGCGCAGCCCGCCGCCGAGCGTCCGGTACAGCGCGACGAGGTTGGTCGCGCGCGCGGCGCGCGTCGTCACCAGGTCCTGTTCCGCCGCATAGGCGGTCCGCTGCGCGTCGAGCGAGGTCAGGAAGCTGTCCACCCCCGCCCGGTAGCGCGCGTCGGCGAGCCGCGCCGCCACCGACGCCGCCTCCGCCCGGGCGGTGCGGGCGGACACCTGCTCGCCGATCGTGCCGCGGGTGGCGAGCTGGTCGGCGACCTCGCGGAACGCGGTCTGGAGCGTGCGTTCGTAGGTGGCGAGCGCGACCCGGCGGCTCGCCTCCGTATAGCGCAGGTTCGCCTGCGCCCGGCCGCCGTTGAAGATCGACCAAGCGGCGGTCGGCGCCACCGTCCAGGTGTCCGAATTCGCCCCGAACAGCCCGCCGAGCGTGGTCGACAGCGTGCCCAGCGTCGCGGTGAGCGAGATCACCGGAAAGAAGGCGGCGCGCGCCGCGCCGATGTTGGCGGCCTGGGCGGCGAGCTGGTGCTCGGCCTGGAGGACGTCGGGGCGCTTCAGCAGGATTTCCGACGACAGGTTCGCGGGCAGGTCCGGGAGGGTGTAGTCCGCGACCCCGAGCGTGGCGGGGAGCTGTTCGGCGGGCACGGTCGCACCGACCAGCAGGTTGAGCGCGTTCTGGTCCTGCGCGACCAGGGTGGTCGCCGCCGCGATGTCGTTGCGCGCCGCCTGGAAGTTGGTCTCGGCCTGGCGCACCTCCAGCTCCGAGGCGATCCCGATCCGGAACTGCGCGGTGGTGAGGCGCAGCGACTCCTGAAAGCTCGCCAGCGTGCCGCGCGCGATGCGGAGCCGGTCCTGATCGGCGGCGAGGGTCAGCCAGGCGGTGGCGATCCCGCCGACCAGGCTGATCCGCGCGGCGCGTTCCCCCTCCTCGGTGGCGAGATACTGTTCCAGCGCGGCGCGGGTCTGGTTGCGGATGCGGCCGAACAGGTCGATCTCGAACGCCGAGAAACCCGCCGAGACGGTGTAGAATTCGAGATTGCCGGTGGTCGCCCCCGCGCCGGTCCCGACATTGCCGCCGATGCCGGTGCCGCCGGTACCCGTACCGGTGCCGCCCGTGCCCGTGCCGGTACCCGTGCCACCCGTGCCCGTGCCCGTGCCCGTGCCGCCCGTGCCGGTCCCGGTCGCCGCGCCGGCGGCGCCGAACAGGTTGTTGGTGTAGGTCGCGCCCGCGTTGACGGAGGTGGTCGGCACCAGGTCGGCACGCTGGATGCGGTACTGCGCCTGCGCCTGGAGGACGTTGCCCGCCGCGATCCGCAGGTCGCGGTTGTTGGCGAGGCCCTGTTCGATCACGCCGCGCAGCCGGGCGTCGACGAAGAAGTCGCGCCAGCCGATCGCGGTCACGTCGGGCGCATCGGTGGCGAGCGCGGGGTAGGCGCCGCCCTGCGGCAGCGCGGCCGGGATCGCGCCGGTCGGGCGGACATGATCGGGGGCGAGGTTGCACGCCGTCAGCAACGTGGCCGACAGCAGCGCGGCGAGGGTGGTCGACTTCTTCACGCGTGGGCCTCCGGCTGCTCGCCGCCTCTGGGGGTCGCGTCGTCGCTGGCGGCGGGATGCTCGTCGGGCCGGTGGCCGAACAGGCCGGACACGACCACGAAGAACATCGGCACGAAGAAGATCGCCAGCACCGTCGCCGACAGCATGCCGCCGACCACCGCGCGACCGATCGCGTTCTGCCCGCCCGCGCCCGCGCCGTTCGACAAGGCCAGCGGCAGCACCCCGAAGATGAAGGCGAGGCTGGTCATCAGGATCGGCCGGAGGCGGAGGCGCGCCGCCTCCACCGCCGCGTCGAACGCGTTCTTGCCGTCGCGCATCCGCTCCTCCGCGAACTCGACGATCAGGATGGCGTTCTTGGCGGACACGCCGATCGTGGTGATGAGCCCGACCTGGAGGTAGATATCGTTGTTGAGGCCGGTCAGCGTCGCCGCGGCGAGCGCGCCGACCACGCCCAGCGGCACCACCAGCATCACCGCCACCGGGATGGACCAGCTCTCGTAGAGGGCGGCGAGGCACAGGAAGACGATTAGCAGCGACATGGCGTAGACCAGCGGCGCCTGCCCGCCCGACAGCTGTTCCTCGTAGGACAGGCCCTGCCAGGCGAAACCGGTGCCCGGCGGCAGCTTGGCGTGGAGCTCGGTCATCGCCTTCAGCGCGTCGCCCGAACTGTAGCCGGGCGCGGCCTGGCCGAGGATGTTCTGCGAGGGCACGCTGTTGAAGCGGTTGAGCAGCATCGGCCCCTGCCGCCATTCGAGCGTCGAAAAGGCGGAGAAAGGCGCCATGGTGCCGCCGGCGGTGCGGACGAACAGGTCGTCCAGGTCCTCGGGCGCGTGCCGGAAGCGCGCGTCGGCCTGGACATAGACGCGCTTCACCCGGCCGCGGTCGATGAAGTCGTTGACGTAACGGCCGCCCCACGCGGTGGAGACGGTGTTGTTGATCTCGCTGAGGTCGATGCCGAGCGCCTGCGCCTTGTCCTGGTCGACCTCGACATGGAGCTGGGGGGCGTCCTCCAGCGTCTGCGGGCGGACCTGGGCGAGGCGCGGGTCCTGCGCGGCCATGCCGAGCAGCATGTTGCGCGCCTGGACGAGGGCCGCGTGCCCCTTGCCGCCGGTGTCGAGGAGCTGCATGTCGAAGCCGGTGGCGTTGCCGAGCTCGGTCACCGCGGGCGGGACCAGCGGGAAGATCAGCGCGTCGCCGAACCCCATGAACGGCCCGAACGCGCGCCCGACGATCGCGGCGGCCTTGTTCTCGGCGCCCCCCCGCTCCTCCCAGGGCTTGAGCGCGATGAAGGCGAGGCCGGTGTTCTGCCCCTGGCCCTGGAAGCCGAAGCCCGCCAGCGTGTAGATGCCGCGGACGTTGGCGCCCTCCTGCTTCAGGAAATGGTCGGTGACCATGTCCAGCGCCTTTTCGGTGCGGCCGATGGTCGCGCCGGTCGGCCCCTGCACGGCGGTGATGAGGATGCCCTGATCCTCGTCGGGAAGGAAGCCCGAGGGCAGGCGGTAGAACATCAGCCCCATCACGCCGGCGATCAGCAGGTAGACGAGGAGCGAGCGCTTCCAATGGCCCGCGACGAAGCGGACGCCGCCCTGATACTTGTCGGTGCCGCGCTCAAAGGTGCGGTTGAACCAGGCGAAGAAGCGCCCGAACACGCGCGCGACCGGGTTCTTCGATTCGTGATGCTCCTCCTCCGAGGCGCGCTTGTGGGGCTTCAGGATGGTGGCGCACAGGGCGGGGGTGAGGACCAGCGCGACCAGCACCGACAACGCCATCGCCGAGACGATGGTGATGGAGAACTGGCGGTAGATGACCCCGGTCGACCCGCCGAAGAACGCCATCGGCAGGAACACCGCGATCAGGACGGCGCCGATGCCGACCAGCGCGCCGGTGATCTCGTCCATCGACTTGCGCGCGGCTTCCTTGGGGGAGAGCCCCTCCTCCGTGATAAGCCGCTCGACATTCTCGACCACGACGATGGCGTCGTCGACCAGGAGACCGATCGCGAGCACCATGCCGAACAGGGTCAGCGTGTTGATCGAATAACCCGCGAGGCTCAGCACCGCGAAGGTGCCGACCAGCACCACGGGCACGGCGATGGTCGGGATGATGGTCGCGCGCCAGTTCTGGAGGAACAGGAACATGACCAGGAAGACGAGCACCACCGCCTCGAACAGCGTCTCCACCACCTGCTCGACCGACAGGCGCACGAACGGCGTGGTGTCGTAGGGGTAGACGACCTTGACGTCGGCGGGCAGCCCCTTGCCGATCGTCGCCATCTCCGCCTTGACCGCCTCCACCGTGTCGAGCGCGTTGGCGCCCGGCGACAGCTTGACCCCGAGGCCGGATGCGGGGCGGCCGTTATACTTGGCGGCGAAGGTATAGTCCTCCGCGCCGATCTCCACCCGCGCGACGTCGCCGAGGCGCACCACCGACCCGTCGGGGTTGGTCTTGAGGCGGATCTTGGCGAACTGCTCGGGGGTGTTGAGCCGCGACTGGACCGACACGGTGGCGTTCAGCATCTGCTCGGGCCCCGACGGCCGCGCGCCGATCTGCCCGGCGGAGACCTGCGCGTTCTGCGCCTGGATCGCGGCGACGACCTGCGCGGTGGACAGGTTGAAGCCGTTGAGCTTGGTCGGGTCCATCCAGACGCGCATCGCGTATTGCGACCCGAACAGCTGGATGTCGCCGACGCCGGTGACGCGGCTCAGCGGGTCCTGGATGCGGCTGGCCACCATGTCGCCCAGGTCGACGTCGTCGTGGCTGCCGTCGGCCGAATAGAGGCCGATGATGATCAGGAAGTTCTGGGTCGCCTTGGCGACGCGGATGCCCTGCTGCTGGACCTCCTGCGGCAGCAGCGGCGTCGCCTGCTGGAGCTTGTTCTGGACCTGCACCTGCGCGACGTCGGGGTCGGTCCCCTGCTCAAAGGTGAGCGTGATCGTCAGCACCCCCGCCGAGGCGGAGGCGGAGGTGAAGTAGCGGAGGTTGTCGATGCCCTTTAGCTGCTGCTCGATGATCTGGGTGGTGGTGTTCTCCAGCGTCTCGGCGTCGGCACCCGGGTAGATGGCGGTGATCGCCACCGCCGGCGGCGCAATTTCGGGGAACTGGGCGATCGGCAGCGAGCGCAGCGCGAGGCCTCCCGCCAGCATCAGGATGATCGCGATCACCCACGCGAAGATCGGGCGGTCGATGAAGTAGCGCGACATGGGTGGTTACTTTCCCTGGCCCTGCGGCTGGCCGCCGGCGCCCTGGCCCGCGGCGGGCGGACGCTGGCCCGACGGCCCCGCGCCCTCGCGGAACGGATAGGGGGTGACGGGCATACCGGGGCGCAGCATCTGCCCGCCCTCGACGATCACCCGGTCGCCGGGCTTGAGCCCGCTCTCGACCAGCCAATCCTGGCCGATCGTGCGGTTCGCCTGGACGGGGCGCACCGCGACCTTGTTGTCGGCCCCGACCACCATCACCGTCGGCTTGCCCCGCTCGTCGCGCGACAGGCCGCGCTGGGGGACGAGGATAGCGTCGCCTCGCGTGCCCTCGACCAGCTCGGCGCGGACGTACATGCCCGGCAGCAGCAGCCCCCGCGGATTGGGGAAGATCGCGCGGATCGTCTGGCTGCCGGTGGTGGGGTCCACCGACACGTCGGCGAACTGGAGTGTGCCCTCGGGCCCGTAGGTGCTGCCGTCCTCGAGGCGCAGGCGCACCCGCGCCGCGCCGCCGCCGCGCGCGATCTGGCCGTTCATCAGCTGCTGCCGCAGCTTCAGGAGGTCGGCCGACGATTGGGTGATGTCGACATAGACCGGGTCGAGCCGCTGGATGGTGGCGAGCGGATCGGCCTGGGCGGCGGTGACCAGCGCGCCGGTGGTGAAGGTAGAGCGCCCGATCCGGCCGGCGATCGGCGCGCGCACGGTGGTGCGGGCGAGGTCGATCTCGGCGGTGCGCAGCGCCGCCTGCTGTGCCGCCACGTCCGCCTGCGCCTGCGCGGCCTGGGTCTGCGAATTCTCGAAATCCTGGCGGCTGATCGCGTTGATCTTCACCAGCTCGCCGTAGCGTCGCGACAAGGCGGCGGTGGAGGCGATCGCCGACCGGGCGCGGGCGACGCCCGCCCGGGCGCTCGCCACCGCGGCCTGGTAGGGCTGCGGGTCGATGCGGTAGAGCGCCTGCCCCTTGGACACGGTGTCGCCCTCCACGAACAATCGGTCGAGGACGAGGCCGTTGACCTGCGGGCGGACCTGCGAGGTCTCGAACGCGGTGAGGCGGCCGGGCAGCTCCGTGGTGAGCGTCACCGCCCGCGGCTGCACGGTGACCACCCCGACGCGGGTCGGCGGCGGCGCGCCCCCGGCTTGGCCCTCGCCGCCCGCGCCCTCGCCCGAGCCGCCGCATGCCGCCAGCGCCAGCGGCGCGGCCAGCAACCAGAAATGACGAAGCCCCATTTACCGACCTGCCCTGTTCGCGTAGGTGTGAGTGAGCGATCACTCACAGCGCGCCACTAGATAGGCGCCCGGTGCGGGTCAAGAGAGGAAAACCGACGCTGTTCACCTGTCGTTCCGAGGACCGCCCCGACCGCGCCGCCGAGCGGCGGGCGCGGGTGATCGCCGCCACCCGCGCGCTGTTCGCCGAGCACGGCTTTCACGGCACCGGCATCGCGCAGATCGCCGCCGCCTCCGGGGTCAAGGTCGGCCAGCTCTACCGCGACTTTCCCGCCAAGGAGGCGATCGTCGCCGCGATCGTGGAGGCGGACCTCGCCACCTTCCTGGACGAGGCGGCGCTGCGCGAGGCGGTGGCGGTGGGCGACCTCAAGGTGGTGCGCGCGTGGATCGGCCAGTTCATGTGCGGCCACGTCGCGATGGAGCGGCGCGACAACCTGTTCCCCGAGATCTGCGCGGAGGCGAGCCGCAACGAGCGGATCGCGGCGATCATGGACGAGGTCAACGCGCGCGTGCGCGGCGACCTCAGCCTGGCGCTCGCCGCCTTCGCTCCCCATCCCTGCCAGGCGGATGCGGTGGCGGTGCTGTGCGACCTGATCGTGACCCTCAAGATCGGACTCGCCCAGCAGGTCGCGACCCAACCGGGGCGGGACGTCGCGGCGTTGTGCGCGCGGATCGAGGCGCTGGTCGACGCGGAACTGGCGCGGTTGCGGGAGGCGGAGGCGACGTCGGATACGAGCCGCATCGCCCAAGCCGCCGACACCGGCTAGGCCCGATGGACATCAACCGCCAAGCCCGTTCGTGCTGAAGGTGCGGGCCGAGTGGTCGAGACACCGGCCCGATGGACATCAACCTCCAAGCCCGTTCGTGCTGAGGAGAGACTGGGCCCGGCGAAGGCTCGTCTGGAGGTACCGCCCCTTCGAGACGCCGTTTCGACCGCGCTCAACGGCTCCTCGGGGCGGACGGCCGATCGATGTCGATCCGTCCCGGACCCACGGCGCGCGGGCACGGCCGTCACCGCCGGGCCAGCGCCTCCCACGCGACCCGCTGGAGCGCCTGCGCGAGCCGCGGTTCCAGCCCGAGGTCGTCGGCGGCGCGCTCGTTCGGCCCCAGCGTGCGCGGGTCGACCCCGGTGATCCGGCCGAAGATCACCAGCGCCTCCAGGTAATAGCCCGCGGCGGCGGCATGGTAATGGTCAAAGGTCCACAGGCCCACCCGGCCGTAGTCGATGCCGTCATAGGGATCGGCGTCGGCGATGCCGCCCGCGATCGCGAGGGTCCAGGCGCGACCCACCGGCACCACCCCGTCGATCGACCGGAACCGGCGCGCGCCTGCTCCGAGGCCGCCTGAAGGTCGTCGGCCATCGCCGCGACGGGCTTGCCCGACCAGGGGCTGCCCGGCCGGTAGGTCAGGTCGGCGCGGGTCCAGGTGGCGACCAGCTGGACGTCGACCGCCGGGTTGGCGCGCGTGAACAGGTCGGCGAGCGCGCCCGCGTAGCGGGTGTGCTCGGTGGCGTCGCCGGGGCGCCGCGCGTCGAGGGTGGAATACCCTTGGAGCACCACCGCGTCCCAGCGGCGGTCGATCACCCCGCGCTTCTCGGTCCAGTGCCAGGCGAGGTCCTTGCCGCCGCTGGTCTCCAGGCTGACCGCCCAGTCGAGCCCGGCCTGTTCGGCGAAGGTGCGGAACAGCGCCGGTACCCCGCCGACGCCGTCGCCGTTGAGGTCCGCGACGCTTTCCGGCCGGTAGCGGCGGACCGGCGACCCCGCACCGAAGGTGAAGCTGTTGCCGACGAACAGGATGGTACGGGCGCGGGTCTGGGCCAGGATCGGCGCCGGCAGGAGGACCAGGAGAAGCGCGAGGAAGCGGGCGAGAGACATGGGGCTGCGTTCTTCCTTCTTCGTCATGCCGGGCCGGTTCCGGCATCCACCGTGCCGCGTCGTCGGCGGCGTGCGGGTTTGCGGCACCGCCGATGCCGGAACAAGCCCGGCATGACGGGAGAGGTGGGTCACCCTTCCCGCGCCATCCACGCCAGCATGTCGCGCACCCCGGCATAGCTGGCGGGTTTCTCGATCGCCGGCCGCCCGCACTCGCGCAGGAACGCCACCGTGCGCGGGGCCGCGTCGTCGGTCGCGAACGCCATCGCCGGGACGAGGTCGGGGCGGAGCCGCTGCACCCAGCGCCACAGCCCCGGCCCGTCCAGCCCCGGCATCCGCATCGCCGCCACGACTAGGTCGAAGCGGCCGGTGCCGAGCAGCGCCTGCGCCGCCGACCCGTTCTCGACCACCCGCACCCGGTAGCCCTCGCGCGCGAGGAGCTGCGCCAGCGCCTCGCCCTGGTCGCGGCGATCGTCCACCACCAGCGCGGCGCGGGTGCGCCCGACCGATCGGGTCGGCGGCGGCGCGGCGGCGGGCGGATCGCACGGCAGCGACAGGCGGAAGGTCGCCCCGCCCTCTCCCCCCGCAGCCGTCGGCGGCACCAGCGACAGGGTGCCGCCGTGCGCCTCCGCCAGTCCCTGGCTGAAGGCGAGGCCCATGCCCGTCCCCTGCCCCTGCGGCTTGGTGGTGAAGAAGGGGTCGAAGATGCGGCGACGCACCTCGGCGGGGATGCCCGGCCCGCTGTCGGCGACCTCCACCACCACCCGCCCGTCCTCGGCACGGGTGGTGACGGTGACGCGGCGGTCGCCGGCGTCCGCGGCGGTCTCCTTCAGGGCATGCTGGGCGTTGACCAGCAGGTTGACGACGATCTGGTGGAGCTGGTCGGGATCGGCCTCGATCGGCGGCAGGTCGGGGGCGAGCCGCCGTTCCACGGCGATGCCGTCCACCGCCAGGCCGTAGCCGACCAGCCCCAGCGCCGCCTCCACCACCTGCCCCACCGCGACCGGGCGGCGCACCGGGTCCTGCCGCCGCGCCATGGCGAGAAAAGTGCGGACGATGCGCGCGCAGCGGTCGGCGGCGGCGCGCAGCTTGCCCGCCCGCTCGGCGATCGGGCCGGGACCGGCGAGATGCTCGATCAGGTCGGCCTGGGCGGTGACGATCGACAGCGGGTTGTTGAGTTCGTGCGCGACCCCGGCGAGGAGGCCGCCGAGTGCCGACAGCTTCTCCGACTGGTGGAGCGCGTCGCGCGACCGCTCCAGCGCCGCTTCCGCCGCGGCCCGTTCGGACAGGTCGATCGTGAACCCGCCGGTCGCCGCCTCGCCCGCCCCCTCGATCGGGAAGGCGACCGCGAGCAGCGTGTGGTGGTCCTCGCGCGCGGGGTCGGCGAGTTCGGCGGAGGCGGTGGCGCCGCCCCGCGCCTCGGTGTCGAGCGCCTCCAGCCGGTCGGCGACGCGGGGGGGCATGATCTCGGCCGGGCGGCGCCCGATCAGCGCCTCGCGCGGGTGGCCGAGCGCGAAGGCGAGCTCGGGATTGGCGCGCAGGTAGCGCCCGCCCGCGTCCTTGACGTGCATGCCGAGCGGCGCGCGCTCCATGAACGCGGCGAGCAGCGCCTCGCTCTCCTCGCGCCGCCGCTCGGCACGGACATGGGTGAGGGTGGAGGACAGCCGCACCGCGACGTCGTGGACCAGCTCCGCCTCCGCCGCGCTCCACGCCGCCCGCCCCTCGGCCTCGACCACGACCAGGCCGGCGGCGTCCCCCCCGACCCACGCGGCGCGCGCAAAGGCGAGCGCGGCGTCGGCGAGCGGCACGTCCGCCCCGCGGCGGCGCAGGCGGGCGAGTCGCCCCGCGCCGTCCATCTCCGCGAAGCCCACCCCGTTGCCGAGCTGAAGGCCGAGCCGTTCCAGCGTCTCGTCGAGGATCGCGTCGGGATCGGTGCGGCCGCGCACCGCGTCGCTCCAGTCGATCAGGAAGCGGTGGTGCCGCTCGCGCGCGGCCGCCGCCGCGGCGGCGCGGGCGCGGGCCATGGCGGCGTGCGCGCGTTCGGCGAGGTTCTCGGCGAGCCGCACGTCCTCGTCGCTCCACGCCCGCGGCGCGTGGTGCGACAGGATCAGCGCCGCGCACAGCGACCCGTCGATCACCACCGGCGCGGCGAGCACCGCGCCCGCGCCGCGTCGCCGCAGCACCCGCGCCGCCGCCGTGTTCGACCGCGCGAGGTCGCCGTGGCGCACCGTGCCCCCCTTGCCGAGCACCGCCAGCATGGTGGCGAACGCGCGCGGCGGCCGGGCCGGGCGGACGCCGCCGGCGCGGTGGAGGACCAGCATCGCGCCGCCCGCGCCGCGTTCCGCCAGCATCGCCTCCGCGATGCCGAGGTGGCGGGCCAGCATGCCTGCGACGGTGGCGGCGATCGCGGCGGGATCGGCCTCGTCGCGGATCGCGTCGGAGATCGCCCGGAACGCGCGGTCGTGGGCCGCCCGCTCGCGCACCTCCGCCTCCAGCGCGGCCAGCCGCCGCATCGCTCCCTCCCCGTCCGGCACGCCGCGATCCCCCCTTCGCGTCCGCCATAGCGCCGCACGGCGGGGTTGGCGACGCGGCGGATTGGATTCGGCGCGCTTGCGGCTACAACCCCCGCGCGTGAAGGGGAGCATGCCATGACCGATGCGCGCACGGCGCTGGTCGTCGACGACGAGCGCGAACTGGGCGAGAGCCTGGCCGACCTGCTCGGGCTGGTCGGCTATGCGGCGACGGTGTGCGGCGGCGGCGAGGCGGCCAAGCCGCTGCTCGCCAGCCGCGACTGGGACCTGGTCGTCAGCGACCTCAGGATGCCCGGCACCGACGGTCCGGCGCTGTTCGCCTGGCTGGCGGCGGCGCGGCCCGCGCTGGTCGGCACGGTGGCGTTCTCGACCGGCGACACGCTGTCGCCGGGGGCGGCGCGCTTCCTTCTCGACAGCGGACGACCCTACATGGAGAAGCCGTTCACGCTGGCCGCGGTGCGCACAATGGTCGCGGCGGTCCAACAGGGGGTGGGCGACGATGGTTGAGCCGGCGGGGAGCAAGGCCCGCATCGCGGTGGTCGACGACGAGGAGGACCTGCGCGGCGCGGTGGCGGCCTATCTGCGGCTCCAGGGGATGGATGCGGTCGAGTGCGACGGCGGCGCGGCGCTGGACCGGGCGATCGCGGCGCGCGGCGGCGACGGGGGCGACGGGGGCGGTAAGGAGGCAGGCGGGCGGACCCGCGACGCGTTCGACCTGCTGGTGCTCGACGTCACCATGCCCGGCGAGGACGGCTTGGCGATCGCACGGCGGATGCGTGCCGAGAGCGACGTCGGGATCATCATGCTGACCGCGCGCGCCGAGATCGACGACCGGCTGGCGGGGCTGGACCTCGGCGTCGACGACTACATGGCCAAGCCGTTCGAGCTGCGCGAGCTGGCCGCGCGCATCCGCACGGTGCTGCGCCGCGCGGGGCCGCGCCCCGCCGCCGCCCCCGTCCGCGCGGCCGCCCCCGCCGCCGCCTATGTCGACGCGCTGTGGGCGCAGGAGCGGGGCAGCCTGGTGCGGGTGGCGGTGGAGGACATCGAGTGGATCGAGGCGGACCGCGACTATGTCCTGCTCCACACCCCCGGCCGCGCCCATTCGCTGCGCGCGACCATGGACGAACTGGAACGGCAGCTCGATCCCGCGGCGATGCTGCGGCTCCACCGCTCGACCTTCGTGCCCCCCGCCACCATCGCGGGGTTCCGGCGCCAGGGACGGGGCGGCAAGGTGCAGCTGGCCAACGGGCGCATGATCGCGGTCGGCCCTGCCTATGTCGCCGCGGTCGCGCGCGCGATGGAGGGGCGCTGAGGCGTCAGCAGGGGAAGCGCTTCGCCAGCACCCGGGCGTAACCGTCCTTGAGCGGCAGCCGCTGGTCCGCGGCGGGCAGCGCCGCGAGACCGTCGAGCATCTCGGTGATGCCGATCGATTGGCCCGCGGGCACGCAGGCGATCGGCTTCAGCCCCTTGGCCTTGCGCGCGTCGCGCTCCGCCTTGAGCTGCGCGGTCGCGGTCTGCGCCTCCGTGCGGAGCAGCGCGAAGTCGGGCGACACCAGCGCCATGGGCCCCTGCGCCTTGAGCGCATTGGCCTTGGCGAGGAAGGTGGAGACGGTCATCGCCGCGGACGCGGGGGACGCGGCGAGGAGCGAGGCGGCCGCGGCGGCGGCGAGGAGGGGGAGCCTGGACATGACCCGCCCCTGCGCCCGCCCGGCTTAGCCGCGGCTGAACCGCCCGCCGACGGCCGCGGTGCGATCCTCGGCGGCGCGATCGGTCGCCTGCGACAGCGCCGCGGCGGTGCCCGTGGCGGGCCGGATGTGGAACCAGTTCTGACGGTCGATCGCCACCAGGAACACCAGCGCGAACACCCCCACCGCCAGCACGAACACCGAGGACCAGGCCGAACTCTTCATCGCGATCTCCTTTTTCCATCGCAGGCGCGAGCGAGAAAGATCGTTCGCGCGGGATTTGCACTTAGGTGGAGAATGCTTCCGCCGGACGGGTGTTGCGTGAAGATGTTTTGCCGCGTTGCAGCAGTGTTTCCCGCCGTTGTTGAAGGATCGCCGTGGTCGTCCATGGAGCGCGGGGCATGGTCCGAGGCCGCCGACGAGGAAGGCCCCCTGGGGATCGACCATGACCGATGCCCGCCCACGGCCGAGGGACGGACGAAAAAGGCCGCCCCACGCGTCGGTGGAACGGCCTTTCGCGCGATCGGACCCCGCGTCACGCCCCGAGCGGCGACGGGCTCCCGAACGGGCCCGCGGGGCGGCGGGTCTTGGGGATGGACGTACCCGCCTTGGGCACCAGCGGCGCCTTGGGCCCGGTGTCGCGGCCGATGTCGTCGCCCGCGATCAGCTTCTTGATCTCATCGCCCGACAGCGTCTCGTACTCGAGCAGCGCCCCGGCCAGCAGGTGGAGCTGGTCGACATGCTCGGACAACAGCGACCGGGCGCGGGACAGCCCGCCCTCGACGATCGACTTGATCTCGTCGTCGATCAGCTGCGCGGTCTGGTTGGACATGCGCACCGGCTGGCTGGACGAATAGCCCAGGAACGACTCGCCCTCGGGCTGGGCGTACTCGACCGGGCCGACCTTGTCCGACATGCCCCACTTCGTGACCATGTCGCGGGCGAGGCCGGTGGCGTACTGGATGTCGCCGCTCGCGCCCGACGACACCTTGTCGTAGCCGAAGATCAGCTCCTCCGCGATGCGCCCGCCCATCGACACCGACAGGTTCGCGTACATCTTGTCGCGGTGGTAGCTGTAGCTGTCCCGCTCGGGCAGGCGCATCACCATGCCCAGCGCCCGGCCGCGCGGGATGATGGTCGCCTTGTGGATCGGATCGGACGCGGGCTCGTGGAGCGAGACGATGGCGTGCCCCGCCTCGTGATAGGCGGTCATCCGCTTCTCGTCCTCGGTCATCACCATGGAGCGCCGCTCGGCACCCATCATGACCTTGTCCTTGGCCTCCTCGAACTCGGCCATGGCGACCAGGCGCTTGCTCTTGCGCGCCGCCATCAGCGCCGCCTCGTTGACGAGGTTGGCGAGGTCCGCGCCCGAGAAGCCGGGCGTCCCGCGCGCGATCGTGCGCGCGTCGACGTCGGGCGCCAGGGGCACCTTCTTCATGTGGACCTCGAGGATCTTGATCCGGCCCTCGATGTCCGGCCGCGGCACCACCACCTGCCGGTCGAAACGACCCGGCCGCAGCAGCGCGGGGTCGAGCACGTCCGGGCGGTTGGTCGCGGCGACGATGATGATGCCCTCGTTCGCCTCGAACCCGTCCATCTCGACCAAGAGCTGGTTCAGCGTCTGCTCACGCTCGTCGTTGCCGTTGCCGAGGCCCGCACCGCGATGGCGGCCGACCGCGTCGATCTCGTCGATGAAGACGATGCACGGCGCCGACTTCTTGGCCTGTTCGAACATGTCGCGCACGCGGCTGGCGCCGACGCCCACGAACATCTCCACGAAATCGGAGCCCGAGATGGTGAAGAACGGCACCCCCGCCTCCCCCGCGATGGCGCGGGCGAGCAGGGTCTTGCCGGTGCCGGGCGAGCCGACCAGCAGCGCGCCCTTAGGGATCTTGCCGCCCAGCCGCGCGAACTTGGACGGGTCCTTGAGGAACTCGACGACCTCCTCCAGCTCCTCGCGCGCCTCGTCGATGCCGGCGACGTCGGCGAAGGTGACCTTGCCCTCCTTCTGGGTGAGCATCTTGGCGCGGCTCTTGCCGAACCCCATCGCGCCCGAGCCCGAATTCTTCTGCATCTGGCGGATGACGAAGAAGGCGAGCCCCAACATCAGGATGAACGGCAGCGAGTTGTAGAGCAGCACCATCCACACCGACGGGCCCTCCTCGGCCTTGGCGGTGATGGTGACGCCCTTCTCGCGCAGCTTGGGGATCAGCGTGGCGTCGGCGAGCGGGCGCGAACGGAACTTGTCGCCGTTCGCCATGGTGCCCGCGATCGCCTCGCGGCTGATCGTCACCTCCTTGACCGATCCGTCGTCGACCCGGTTGAGGAAGGTCGAATAGGGGATCTCGTTGCCCTGGGCGGCGCCGCCGTTGCCGTTCAGCACCGTCACGAACATCGCGAGGCCGAGAAGGATGCCGACCCAGATGAGGAGGCTCTTCATCCAGGGGTTCTGGCCCCCGCCGTTGCCGCCGTCGGGACCGGGCTGGTTGTTGTCGCTCATGGAGTACCTTTCACCCGCCAAGATAGGCGGGCCGGGGTTAATGGCAATGGAACGGGTCGCCCTTTCCGGCGTGCCGCGGCGGCGGCCCGCCGCATCGGCCGCCCCACGGCGGGC
>Ga0325400_1000211_pt1 | contig 39462 bp, 21 predicted proteins | sample PopdelMetagenome_2_FD_205662 | JGI IMG/M metagenome (GOLD analysis project Ga0325400, IMG submission 205662) | Populus deltoides microbial communities from Bellville, Georgia, United States - Xylem-PdKOR-R1 | ecosystem: Host-associated > Plants > Phyllosphere > Stem > Wood/Secondary xylem... | reverse complement strand
GTCTGTTTATGTTAGAAAGGTCAAAAAACATGTGCTAGTTAATTTGTCTAGGTTAGTTTGTCAAAGTCTATTTTTTGGGCTTGACTTCTGCCATGTTGAATTTTTCCTAACTTTGGAGGGATGTTCCGGTTATAAATATAGTATCAGAATATGTAATAAAGCACTTTTGGCCAATATTTGAAACTTAATTCACAGAATTACGAGTTGTTCTTCCAAATTGATTTTGTGAAGAACCCTATCTGACTTATCACTCTTCAATCACAAAGAGTGTGGCGTCAAAATCCTAGATTAATCTTTGTGGTGTCCAGATCGACTTATCAAAGTATCATTCTAGTCTATCCCCCATCTTATTTACCTTAAAATCACTATAATCCAGCCTAAACACCAAAAGAAAGACAACACAACCAGACCCATCCTTCATCCATTTTCGTCTGATTCATTGTTACCGATTTTTCGAATCATTCACGGCACATCATTTGTATTGCTATAATTTTTATTGTTGAATTTATGTTAAAAATTTTAATTTATATATATAATTGTTATTGTTGAATTTATGTTAAAAATTTTAATTTATATATATAATTATTATTGTTGAATTTATGTTAAAAATGTTAATTTATATATATATAATCACATTTAATTAGTTTATCTTAATTTAGGATATTATTGTTTGTATTGCTATAATTGTTATTGTTGAATTTATGTTAAAAATGTAATATTAATCCGTAAATTTAAATGTATGACTTTAATCTAATGTTTGTAACTCTAAGTATCAATTTAACAATGAATGTTCATAGTTGTAATTCTATATGATGTTATTGAATAAAATTTTGTGTTGATGATGATGAGTTGGGTTGAGATCCCATAATTGGATCAGGATGTGAAATAAAATTGGAAGTGTAATATGATTTTTTCGACATCTTGGGACCCCTCAGTATAGGGGAGACTCTGTCGAATTTTTTTAAAATAATCAAAGTTAATTATGTAATTATTCGTATACATTTGTGTAGATGCGTAGAATGAAATCTACAGCACGTCGTCAGAAGACGGTTGCAGCTAGTTCTTCTAGCAGGAGGAGGACGTATCCTTAGGTGCTGATCACGGCGAGGAATCTACGCCAACTTGTGATGCTGCCTCTTCTAGCGCGGTTTCACAGCGCAGAAGCGGTGTGCCTTCACAGCGGGGTCAATTCACCCGTAAGTACCAGGCACAATGGAAGGATGAGCCAGGTTTCCAAACATCCTGAGTGGAAACCTAATATCGATGCATGGTTTAAGCGATTTCAGGTCGGTGTTAATTTTTAATTTCCAGCTTATTTTTAATAAATGATTTTTATAATTTTATATCTTGTACTATTTTTATTTTATATGAATTATTTATATACACAGAACAAATTTGAGTGGGATAAGGCGGACAACAATGTTGTGAGGAGGGTATGGGAGAATCACGCGGCAACTAGGTAACATCGAAAATAATATTTATTTTTGTTTTATAATTTTATGTTTTAAATTCTAATTTGTTACTATGGAAGTAGGTTGCGTGATTTTTGGTATGACACCCAAAAAAATCAAAAAGACATGCGAGGGATAACGGTCTTGAAGGATGGAATGAGGTGGCGGTTTGGCAGGAATTCAAACCGCCATTCATCTCGGGGGAAATATGGACGGCATATATTGAGCACGTGACCTCAGAGCGGTTCTCACGGCGCTCACATTCTGGCGCCGACAACCGGAACCGGCAAATTCATGGTTCGGTGACGACGCACACTGGCGGATCCGTCCCATTCAGCGCACATGCAAAGCGGATGGTAAGAGTAATTTTATTGAAATATATCGTTAATTAATTTGTCGTTCCTTATAATATATTTAACTTTCAACCTATTTTTTATATTACAGGCTGCGTCTCTTGGACGTGAACCGAGTCCAATGGAGCTGTTTCTAGAGACGCATGTGCGGAGTCAAGACCGCCAAAAGGGGGTGCAGCAGTTCGTGGACAACCGTGCTCAGCACTTCGTGGTATGTTCGTTCATTCATTTTATTTTGTAAGTTATTATTTTCTTGAATTGCATCTTGAATTGCATTTGATGATTTTTTTACCGATGGAATTTTCAGGAGACCTATAATAGCCGGTTGAGGGAGAGATATGGGGACAATCCGTCGACCCATCCAGATTTCGATCCAGATTTGTGGATGGAGGCGGGATCGTCTAGTGGACCCGATAAAAATAGGGTCTACGGGCTCTCCAACACTACGGCTGAAAACTTGCGTTCGACTCATAGTGTCTCAACTGTTAGAAGCTCTCCATCAGTATCGAACACCCAGTCTGAGGAGTTCATTGCGTTGAAACAACAATATCAACAACTCTCGACGAAATATGATGAGCTCCGTCAAATAGTCATGGAGATGAGATCAAAGATGGGTGACGATACTTGTGCAGCTTACTTTTGGCCGTATGGTCCCGGGAACAACCAACCTCCTCCTCCTCCGCCTCCTCCTCTAACTCCGCCGCTATTCTAGTTTAATTTTGTTTTTTTAACACATTAAATTTGTAATGAATATTATTTAACATTACTTTTATATTTTTAATGTTTAATCCATTTTTATTTGTTTATTAAGGTTTTTTACAATTAATAAATTATTTTTTATATATATTTTAAATACCTACCGACGGCTATACCGATAGATACTATTCGTCGGTATTTAACAGAGAGTTGCCAAACAATTACCAGCCATGCCATCATTACTGACGGCATCACCGACGGATAATATTCGTTGGTGATTAAATGCCAACGGATAATATCTGTCGGTATTTCACAGAGAGTAGCAGCACAATTACCAGCCATGCCATAATTATCGACGGAATTCCCGTTGGTAATGCCCTCGGTACTTACCGTTTAAATTTCAGACGGATTTATTCCGTCGGTAATGTTCCTGCGGGAAACTTTTTTGTGGTGCGCGCCTATCCGTCTGTAAGACCGTCGATGTTCAGTCGGTGGGTGTTTTTTTTATTTGCGATAGACTTAGCGATGAAAATGGGATTTACCGACGATTGGTATACCGACGAACGTGTTCCGTTGGTGAGGTCATCGGTAATTTTTTCACCAGCGGATGTCATCGCTGTCACCGACGGAATTAGTCCGTCGGTAAAACTGGATAATGTTGTAGTGAAAGTAAGGTGGTTCTGGATATTCCCAAGGAAGAAGAGGAAGATTTGGAAGAGGAGGCTGAGACAACTTTAATAGATCAAACGGTCGACTGAATGAAAGGAACTGGTTCAACTAGTAGTAGCAATATGAGATTTATATTTGACAGCAGGTTTGAAAAAATCAAAAGTTAAATGCTATAATTGTCAAAAGACAGGTCATTATGCTAGGGATTGCTGGAGTCCAACCAAGAGGGTTGAAAAGAATGCAAATCTTGTTATAGAAGAAGAGAAAGTAGCCGCTTTACTACTAGTGCATAATAATAGAATGCAAGACAAAGCGAACATGTGGTACCTAGACAATAAAGCCAGTAAACACATATGTGAAGACAAAGACAAGTTCATGGAACTTGATGAAACAATTAGAGGTAACGTCATCTTTACAAATCATTCAAAGGTTTCCATCAAAGGAACTGACAATGGAAAAATGTCTGATTTTGATTAAATTAAAAGGAGTTGATTTTAGCATATTTAGGATGATAATTTTTTAATTTTATTTGTTTTTTATTTGTTTTTTTCTTAGTCTTTGGGTTATTATTACTTATTTGGGTCAATTGTAAGTGGGCTTCATATAAGTTCACCTAAGGGAGGTCCATTAGGGTTTATTTATGTCTAGAGTTAGTATAAATAAAGGCATAACAAGACATGTAAGTTAGACAATTCAAATTAATAAAACTTCTTATTTGCCACACTTTGTGTGTGTGTGTTGGTGAGATAATCTCCCTTCCATGGTTCTCTAAAGAATTGAAAACTTATCGAAGAAGAACTGTCTTCGTGGGGTCATCCTTATACTTCTCATTCGCGAATCAATATTTATTGGGTGGAGGTTTTTCGTTTCCAATAGTGCTGGTGCCTAGGTATAAGTTATCTTTGTGTCACACTCCTATCAAACCTGATTTACTTGGCTTTTTGGGAATTGGTGTCTTTGCGTGTGGGTTACATAATCACGAGGTTCGCATCATTTGGTATTAGAGCTTGGCTCCATTAATAGGTTATATCCTTCTGAAATTTCTGTTTCTTGTTGTTTTCGCAAAATTTCCTTAGTGTTCAAATTCTTCTTCTCCTTGATTTTTTGCAGCATATCAAAAAAATAAAAAATAAAAAAAAATTTTATTTCATTCTGTTACTGTTCAAAATATATCAGTATCATAAAAAAAATAGAAAAAAAATCGTTCAAAAAAGACGTTAATTGGTTTCTGCCGCAGAAAACTAAACGAGGGGAAATTGGATCAAATCAGCTCAGAATTATCTCAAAGTTGATACTCTCATTACTGGGGTCCTAATCGCACCACATATTAATTTTAGGGTCATTTGGATATCGTTTGCTTTGGTTTTCAATTTCATGTCTAATCAGGTTTGATTCATAATGTTTTTGCGTTAGTATATCAAACCTTATTGTAAATTGCTCAAACTTCATATTCTGTCTATTTGGGTTGATATCACACTATATGTGAAATGTTAGCTCAATTGCATATCATTTACTTCAGGTTTCAAATTCAGACTTAACTCGTCGTAAACGAGTATGTTTTGTGTCAACTTTTGAAATTCGCTTTCTTTCTTTTGTTTTTGTTTCTTGCAGTATATTTGACATATTTGGGTGTTGTTTCATCATTTTTCCATATTTCGTTTCTGTTTTTATTCGAGTCTTCAGTTTTATTCGTATTTCGGATAGAATCATTTGCTACTCGCGAGACTATCATCACAGTTTTGTTTTGCTTTTTTTTCTGGTTTTTATTGCTTCTTGAGTCATATATACATAGTTGGATTGCGTTGCTAAGTTGGTTCTATTTGGTGTTAGTTCTAGTTCTACAAGAACCACAAGAAGGTGAGACGAGAGGTGTTAGCGTGTGAGGATGTTACACGAGCGATGTGAGGATTTTTTTTACCACTGACCATTTTTTACAGGTACTATCATGTCAAATTCGAACAACACACCGCCTCCTCCCAATGTAGAACTTAAATTCCAAATGCAAGCCATGACGAAGATGATGGAAAGAATAAATTTCATGATGGGAAACGTGTGTGACAGACTTAAGAAGGTGGGAAAACATGGTACCATGGCTGGAACATGTACCCAAGATGTGAGAAAGGTTGAGGCGGAACCAAAATCAAACAATGATAGTGGGGTTGAAAGGCCAAAGTGGGCTAATTATAAGGATTTTGAGGAGGACATTGATGATATTGGTGATGGTGGTTTTAAGGATGAGACCATAAGCCATTGGGAAGGTTTTCGACAGCATAGAAACTGAAGGGATTTCATGTATTTTGATTAGGTGTTATGGCAAAAGAAAAGGAGGATTCAAAATGAGAGGTGGTATCAAAGGGAGAGAAATAAAGAGATTGGTGTTCTAAAAAAAGAATCCAAGAGTCTATCTCGTATTCTAGGGGAGATAAAGCAAGAACTTGATGTGTTAACGGCAGCAGTCAATGCCCAGCAAGCTTCAGAAAGAGAGGAGAAAAAAATGTTGCAATGATGATATACCAAATAGAACAACTGCTACTTTCATCCAAAGTTGTTGGTGACCATTGTTAGCAAGAAAAGAACTCCAAAGACTTCAAAAAGAAGCTAAGGAATTGTCCATTCAACTTGTTGGTGATTTGAGGATGAATCATTTTGAAGAGAGAGGGAATGATACGATCCAGACAAGGTCAAATTCGGATTTTGATGTAAAATGTGCAACTATCCGGTTTTACGACAACAATCATAATTCTCGATCCGATAGTTGGATCAGGTTGAAATTGTATGTGGAGTCTCTTGACATGTTTTCCTACCTTGGATTAAATTTTCAGGACAATCTGATTTCGGGAAGGCATTGCAATATGGGTCAACAGAGGATGTAAGAATTTTGTTATTTACTTCATTTTGACTTGTGGACTTCCTATTTGGCTAGGATTCTTTTTCTAAAAGGATGTGGCAGCTTGTTTTGGGAATATCCTAATTCTACAAGGATCTTTAATGGGCTGCAATATAATTTTCCAAGTGTGGCAAGAATTCATTAATGTTTCACAATCTTTTTCTTACAAGGATTCCTTATTCATCCTAGCTACAACAAGGAAAGAAGACTTCAGAATTAATTCTACCTTCATATCAGATTTTCCTAGTTTATTTGGGACTTTTTAAGGGTGACAAATCTGATTTTAGCATATTTAGGATGATAATTTTTGGATTTTATTTGTTTTCTTTTTATTTTCTTCTTAGTCTTTGGTTTATTATTACTTATTTAGGTCAATTGTAAGTGGGCTTCATATAAGTCCACCTAAGGGGGGTCCATTAAGGTTTATTTAAGTCTAGAGTTAGTATAAACAAAGGCATAATCAAACATGTAAGTTAGACAATTCAGATTAATAAAACCTTGTTTGCTGCACTTTGTGTGTGTGTGTGTTGGTGAGATAATCTCCCTTCCATGGTTCTCTAAAGAACTGAAAAATAACTTATCGAAGAACAACTGTCTTCGTGGCGTCATCCTTATACTTCTCGTTCGCGAATCAATATTTGTTGGGTGGGGGTTTTCCGTTTTCAATAGTGCTGGTGCCTAAGTACAAGTTATCTTTGTGTCACTGATGCGAACCTTGTGATCACGTGGTCACGCAACCCACAATCAAGATTGAGATCTGATCCTGGAAAGCCAAAATAGGTCTGATAGGAGTATGACACAATAGAAACCTGCCCCAAGGCACCAACACTATTGGATTGAGTAGAATGACGCCACGAAGCCAGTTAATCTTTGATAAGTCAGATTCAGTTCGTTCAAGAACTGAAGAATGCAAGAATCACTCTCACACGTTAAAACTAAAAAATTCAGAAGTAATTATCATCAAAGCTGCCGAAATTTTGGCTTACATGAGTTTAAATAGTTTTTGAAAAGTTAACCCTAATGGACCCCTTATGTGGACTTAAATGAGGTCTGCTCAAAACTAACCCAAAACTCTAAACTGAAAAGCCCATAACTTAATCCAAACAAGCCTTGGATCCTAACTGAAAACAAAGTATTAATTAAGCCCAAACAAGCCTTGGGTTGTAGCTAACAAAATAAAACAAAGCCCATAATATTAAATCCATGTTCTGTCAGGAGAAGAAGCGAAGGAAGTAAAATATTATAGAACTGATTCAAGGTTTATTTATAGCCTTCCATGCAGCCCCTTAATCCTAAAAGCAAAAGGAAAAGGTAGCCACCCATGTTCATTCCAAGTTGTAGAAGGATTCTTTTGTTTCCTTTGCTGTCCTCACCTCATGGCCCAAATAAGGTTGTGTTGGACCCCTTTTGCACATGGATAAGATGTACTAGGGTCTCCTCTTGATACTCTAATGGACCTTTCAATTCTGACTTGGTTGAAACATTCAAAACCAATGCATTCAATGCCTCTTCAATGCCTTTGTCTTGGACTGAGTCATTGGACCATTTGGAACATGTAATGGGTCCTTGCTGGTGTTTCTGGGCTGGTCCATATCGGTCACACTCCTATCAAACCTGATTTACTTGGCTTTCTGGGAATTGGTGTCTTTGCGTGTGAGTTGCGTAACCACGTGATCATGAGGTTCGCATCTACAATAAGCATGAAGTAGAAGAAAACCAAGTGTCTCTCACTTGAATTTTTTGGAAGTATTGGTTAGGTGCATGTAGATGATCAAGTAAGAACCAAGCTAGATGACAAAAGCAAAAAGAATGATCTTTATAGGCTATGAACAAAAGTCCAAATGATACAAGCATTACAATTTTAATGAAAGAAAAGATGATGATTAGTAGAGATGTTGAGTTCAATAAAGAAGGAGCATGGGATCGGAAGGTAAATAATGGTGAGAAATTTGACTTCTTACCGATTCTTGATGAAGAGGAGGAAAGATATAAAGATCATCCAGAATATATAATCATACCTCCACAAACACCAATGAGCTTAACTTCTTCTTCTTCTAGTGAAAGCTCAAGTAGTGACACTTCACCAAGTCCACCAAGAAGGATGAGGAGCCTTGATGACTTATATGAGGTAATTATCCTATTGATGATGTAACACTATATTGTCATTTTGCTACATGTGATACTATAATGTTTAAATAAGCAATTAAGGATGCAAAATGGAGAATTGCTATGAATGAGGAGATTGCATCAATTGAGAAGAATGACACGTAGAGATTAGTTCCTAGACCAAATGAAAAAAAGTCAAGAGGTGTCAAGTGGATCTACAAAGAAAAAAAGAGTGTTAAAGGAGAGGTGGAGAGATACAAGGCAATGTTAATGATAAAAGGCTCTAATCAAAAGCATGAGATTGACTATGAAGAGGTTTTTGCTCCTGTTGCTAGATTGGAGACCATTTGATTAATTATTGCGACCAGCCAAATATAGATGGAGAATCTATCAAATGAATGTCAAATCAACCTTTCTTAATGGTTTTCTTGAGGAAGAAATCTACATTGAACAACTTATGGGTTATGAAGTAAAGGGACATGAAGACAGGGTTTTAAAGTTAAATAAAGCCTTGCATGGATTAAAACAAGCCCCAATGGCTTGGTATAGTCATATTGATGGTTATTTCTTAAAGAATGGATTTGTTAAGTGCCCCATAAATATGTTATCTATGTAAAAATCAAAGAGAATAGTGATACACTTATTATATGTTTGTATGTGGATGACTTAATCTTTACAGGAAATAATCCAAAGATGTCTGAAAACTTCAAGCAAGCAATGATCAAGGAGTTTGAGATGACGGATATTGGTTTCATGTCCTACTAATTTAGGGATTGAGATCAAACAAGGAGAAGATAGAATCTTTGTGAATTAAGAAAAGTTTGCAAGGAAATTCTCAAGAAATTCAAAATGAATGATTGTGTAAAAGTGAATACTCCAGTCGAGTGTGGAGTGAAGATGTTAAAGAATGATGAAGGGGAGAAGATAAACTCTACAACATTCAAGAGCTTAGTTAGGAGTTTGAGATATTTAACATGTACTCTTCCAGGTAATTTTTTTATGGAGTGGGACTTGTGAGTAGGTTTTTGGAGACACCAACTATGACTCACTTTAAAGCCTTGAAACAAATTCTATGATACATCAAATGTACCATAAATTTTGGCTTATTATATGGCTATTCTAATAGCTTTGATCTTATGGGTTATAGTGATAGTGATTGGGTTGAAGAAATTGATGATAGAAAGAGCACTACAAGTTTTGTTTTCTACATGAGAGACACAACTTTCACATGGAATTCAAAAAAGCAATCTATTGTCACATTATTTACTTGTGGAGCTGAATATGCTACAACATGTGTTTGTCATTCCATATGGCTAATAAGATTATTGAAGAAGTTGTGAATGTCATAAGAAAAGCCTACAAAGATTTATATGGATAACTCATCAACCATTGCATTAGCTAAAAATCTAGTTTTCATGACAAAAGTAAGCACATTGACATAAGATTTCATTATCTAAGAGATTGCATTACAAACAAAGAAGTTAAAGTCAAGTATGTGAAGACTCAAGACCAAGTCGCATATATTTTCACAAAGCCACTCAAATATAATGTTTTTGCAAAGATGAGAGATATGTCGGGAGTTGTGAAGAATGATGATAGTTGATATTGAGAGTGAGTGTTGAAGTTCAATATCAATTAGGATTTAGGTTAATAGGGTTTAGAGTTTGTAAGAGTTTTAATATTAGCTAAAGGAGAAATTCTAGTTAATGTAGGAATCCTCCATGAAAAAGGATTTGTAATAGACTAGTTTATTAGAATCCTTGTTTAATTAGAATGTTAGATTTCTTATTAGATTAGGATTTTTTTTTGAATAGTTTAATTCCCTAATTATCTAGGACTTGACGCCTATAAATAGACTTGTAATCAGAAGCATAATACACAAGTATAAAGACATATAAAGAAGAGCTAAAAAGGTGTATTTTTTTAGAAAACTTTTAATAAAAAAAACATCATTCCTCTCATTCTTCTTCTTGTTCTTTAGCTTTGTTCTTGTGTTTGTTTTTAAAAATTAGCTACCACACCATCCTTCTTTTCCAACAATTAGGACATGCTAATTGTAATGAATTCATTCAAATTTAGTCTGGTATTTTTTTTTGGCTGTTGGAGTGTTATATAAGGGAAAACTTATTAAAGATGGAAGGCTTCAAAAATTTATTAGTCATTAACAAAGCTGGTTGAAAAACTTCTAATATACACATTTAAGTTTTAATATAAATCACCAAAGGAAATAGCAACTTTAGATTCCTAGTTATAAGAAAGTGCATAGTTGGCCCAGAATTCAACAATTGTTAGTAGAAGCGAAACTGCTCCTGATGGTTTAGTGGGTTGCATGAAAAACTTTGTCAAAGTTCACATGTAGACTCCCTCTGATGGGTTTTGTAAAGAGTATGTTTTGTTTAATTTTACTGATTTCTTAAGCTATTTATTTTGTAAAATTATTGTTATTCTTACTTTTGTCATTGTTAATCTTGTTAACTATAAGCCACTTCAAGAAGGTCACATATGATTTTTTCTTAGAATAAATAATTATCATCAAATATTGTGGGGGAAAGTACTGGATAATTGGTATTGACACTGGGCTCGCCCTGGCTTTATCTGGAATGCTGATCTTGGGATAAATTGCCCAATTATCACTCAAAATTAAAAAAAAAATTAGTGAATTGATATAAATTCAAAAAACAATTGATGAAATAGCTTAGTTTAATCATGTCGCGCTTTTACGACATGGTCAAATTGTGTCATTTCTAACTCAACCGATTGACCAGTTCATAATGGTCAGTGAAACCAATCAACATGTTTTGAAAATAATAAGGAAAATCTCAAAACTGTCAAAACCAGGGGGCCTTAGTGAGATTTTTTTATATCTAAAGATTTGATGGTCTATGTAGAGATGTAATGTCTACTTCAAGGAAAACAACCTCTAGAATCTTCTGTAAAAATTTGATCCTAATCTAATGGTTAGATCAAAAGTTACGATCCTCTTGAATTGTTATTCTGAACTGGCATGATTAGACCTTCTCTTGGGCCTAGACCTTTTCAATTGATCCATAAATGTATCTGCTAGGCCATCCATCTAATCTGTTTGTGACAGATTCTCATTTAGTTATGACAGAATCGCCCCTGACTGCTCGGAATCACCCACTACTATGTGAACAATAATTTTTTAAGATTTTAATTGGAATCTATTTTTAAGTCAACAAGTTGGACAAATAAGTATATTTTGACTCATAAAACATATTTGAAAGAAAAGATTCATAAAATTATGATTTTTTTGTGAAACGATTGACCTATTAATACAACTACATCCAACTAATCGACCTATTTAGACAAAAGATTGAAGTTTGATCATGTCGCAATTCAGAAACGCAGAAATTATCTTGTCGTGCTTATGAATAGCTATATTTAGTAAATGTCTTGCTTATGATGCGTCACATGGTCAAACTGTATTATTTCGCCAAATTGTTTTGAACCTATTATTCACCAATTTTTAACAAATATCCTTAATCTTGTACCGAGCCTTTTCATTTATATAATTGTTATAAACATGTAACAAATACCTAATTATCCAAACTTTACATTTCACATTAGCTTTTTAACTAAAATTTACTTTTTAAATAATTTTTTTCTCCTTTTCATGTGTGTGTCTATATATATATCATTATAATATTATAATACAAGCCCTATAAAAAAATCAATTTAAATTTCTAACTTTTATAATTGTGAATAAATAATAATAAGAAAATGAAAATTTAGTTAGTGTCCGTTGTTAATTATTACATGTATATTAAGAGAGTATTTGGCAGTGTGGTTGCGGTTGCTTTTCAAATAACTTTTCGTGCCGAAATGCATGCCAATGATTTTTTTTATTTTTTAAAAATTATTTTTGACATCAGCACATCAAAACGATCTAAAACATACAAAACATATTAAATTTTAGCAAAAAAAATTTTTTTTTGAATTTTTGAGAGCGTGGTTTGCACCGCGTTCCCAAACATATTCTAAGTGGTATATGATATATATTAGATAGTTGATGTATATTTGTTTTTGAAGTACATGATATAAATAATTATTAAAGATTTATTAAGTAGCACTAAAATAATTACATATCATTAAACCACATTTAATGTTAATATTTTAAATGAGATTGACTTAGAAAATAAGATTATTCCATGCATGATATTCCTTGCACTCCTTTATTAGGATGTCATTTTGGCATATGAGATTTTTTGAGTTGATAAGTGCCCCTTGAAATTTAAATAGGAAGTTTTTTTAAACGGAGTGTGTTTGTATTCATGCTGAATTGGGGATCTCAGGCTCATAAAGAAAAATAGCCTTTCAACCCATTTATAAATTAGGTCTCTTTTTTTACTAAAAAGTAGTTTTTTTTAAGTGATTTATTTGGAAAGTGAATTATTTTTCAAAGTTTAATAGTGTCATAGAAAATAAACTGAAAAATAACTTATTAATGCTTTTAAAAAAAATTTTATTACAAGAATGAGAAACAAATCTTACAAATTAAAAAGTTGAATAAGAATGAAATTGAAAAAAATTTAATTTCACAAAAATTATCTCAAATAAAATAAATAACAATCAAAATAATGAAGACCAAATCTGACAGATAAAAAAGTTCAAAGATGATGAAATTAAAAAATAATTATTAAAGTTTCATAAATTATTTCAAATAAAATAAATAGCAATCAAAAGAATAAGGATCAAATATGATAGATAAAAAAATTTCAATTACAAAAAGAATAAGAGAAAAACAAATAACAATAAAAAGTAAAGACCAAAGTTGGATATAAAAATTAAATTCTAAGGGATGAAATTGAAGAAAAGAAAAGATTCAAAATAAAATATATAGTAATCAAAAGTTTGAGGATCAAATTTAATATAATCAATAAATAATATGACATTTTTAATTTTTTCACAACATTTAGAAAATGTTTTCTATCCAAAATAAAAGGAAAATATTTTCTTAAAAATCAAACCAAATTTTTCTTTGACTGAAAAATATTTTTTATTGATCAACTTTTCTAATAGTAAACACATACAAGAAAGTTTGAAAAATGATTTTTAGAAACTACTTTCTATAAAATAAATAGGGCTCTGTAATCAGAGTGTAAAAAATGGTTGTGAGTATACTGCCGCTACACAAAAGATCACCTCAATCCAGCTTATTGCTATCCTTGTGTAAAGATATTATGGGTGCTTTTTTATGGAAAGACTATTAGTATTGTTGTAGTTTTTACTATTATGATTTTAAAAATAATTTTTTTTAAAAAATTATAAATTATATTTTTTTTATTAACTAGAGTTTTAAAAGAAAGATTTCATTTAAATCTATATAAAAATAAAAATATGATGTATATTGATTAACCAATTATCTTTAAATATATAATTGAGGCAAAATGTATAGAAACAAATGGAGCCTAAGTTAAAATTCATATATATAAAGAAAGTTTTCATTGGAATCCATATAAAAATATGATGTGTGTTAATTAACCAATCATCTTTAAATATATAATTGAAGGCAAAATATATAAAAACAAATGAAAACTTTCTTTATATACACACTATATTTAAAGATGATTGGTTAATTAATACACACCATATTTTTATATGGATTCCAATGAAAACTTTCTTTATATATATATATATATATGAAAATATTTTTTTATGATTTCTTTTAGGATTTAAACTTTGAATGATCACATGAAAAAAAATTATTGTTCACTAACAATACTTATAGATTATTTAATATCATGATAACTTCTATTTTTTACCCAATCAAATAGAAAAAAATCATTTAGTTAATGAAATAACTTTTGCTTTTTTATTGAATTCCACACATAATTACGTTTCAAACTATCATTTTATAGAAGCTAAAATAAATTGTTCTTCATTTATAAAGACTTACTTTTATTTATTTTACATGTAAAAAATCATCTCATAATAATTTTAACACTGTAAATATAAAAATTATTATATATCAAATAAACTAAAATACAAAGGCAAATTTTAACTCAACAAACTAAAGCCTTGATATTCGCTTGATCCTTTATGACTTTTGGGATTAGTAGTAATGACTTTTATACAGGAGGCCACCCTTTTAGAAGAAAGCGCGCCTACTGACAGCTTGAGATTGATGATCAAAACGTGGGATCCCTAGCTCTTTGGTTAAAGCTTTCTTTCCCATCTCAACTAAAAGGAATTCAATAGAATACATTTTCCTCAATGCTTCAGGTTAAAGTATTATCCATCCGAAAGTGAAAAATGACAGCAAACAAAGAAAGGTTCATATAGAGTGCAAGTTTTTCTTTTAACACAGGTATTTGTTGTAAATGAGGTGTTACTCAAGTTTGAAGAAAGCCATTGGTCCATGACACATTTTCAACTCTTGTAACTTGACTTGTGTCAGCTTAGAATACAAATAATTTTAAATTATTTTAATACGTTGATATTAAAAATAATTTTAAAAAAATTAAAAAATATTATTTTAATATATTATATAAATAAAAAACACTTTAAAAATATTCATTATTATATTTTTAAAAACCATCATAAGAAGTCTCCCGGCCTTAAAAGTGCGGCCCAAAAGTGAAGGTCATTCGTGTGACAGCTTCTTGCTGTGTTAACTGGAGGATTATGCGTGCTGGTTCAACATGGTGGAAAAAGCATGGGTATTCATTCACATGAAAAGGTTTTTTTAAAAAAAAAATGAAAAGAGAAAGAAAAAGAAAACCTTTGATTTGGAATAAGATCATACAAAAGTAAGGGGAGCTGTTATTCTTCTAAAGTTATTTCCAATAAATTATTGGATTTATTATATTGTTTTTGTTTATTCAAAAAATTATTTTCAGGTCTCCAATAATTAATTAAAAAAATTAAATGTGTATTTAGTATTGTGGTATATAATATTTTTTAAAAATTTTTTTATTTAAAAATATACTAAAATAATATTTTCTCAAATATTTTTTTAATTTTAACTTCAACACATTAAAACTATTAAAAAATACAAAAACAAACATCAATTTAATATTTTTTTACCTCAAATATATTTTTAAAACACAATTACAAACAACCTTTAAATAAAAATTCTTAAAGAATTCTTCCGAATCTTATCCAATTTTATTATAAGTTGCTTTCAAGTGTTTACTCAAATCAAGATAGTATGTATTATAAATTAGAATGGATGAAATATTTCAAATTAACTAATTTTTTTTATATGTATAAAACCCCTTTTGTACCCTTATATAATGAATAACGATGTAATCTTTTTACTGAATACTGATGAAGATTCTAAGTAACAATCAATAAGTATGATTCAATTTTCTAAATCAATTGGAACATAATTTAATTCCATATTTGAGACTAATCCATGGATGCATATTTTCTTTTTAAGAAAACCATTTTGGCATTTTGATTTAATTTCAGAAGAAAACTATAACTGAATCTATGACACAGATGTATTTTACCAACTAAAAGCTATCAAATGCCATTAACTAGTAATCTTAAAAGAAAAATCATTAAATGATTATTTCTTGATTTAAAAAAGAAACCAATTTTTGTTAGGGCTTGTGCTAAGAAAGAAAATGATGTAATTATCAATTTATCATCAAATGAATATGTCTTTGTATTAAGAAAATTTTCCAAATTGGTTTGCTTCCTCTATGGTTTCAAGTTCGAGCCCTGTGGTTGCTCATATGATGGTCGCTGGAGGCTTACATGGTCGTTAACTTCAGAGCCCGTGGGATTAGTCGAGGTACGCGCAAGCTGGCCCGGATACCCACGTTAAACTAAAAAAAAAATTTCCCAAATTGTTAATGGCACTAAGTTTATGCCTATCAAGGTGGATATTGTTAACCGTTTTCCAATTAAATATGAGAGAATTTGTCCATGGTTGGTTAGTTCTTTCCCTAGAAATCTCAACTGTTCTAGACAACAAAATCAGGGAAATTTACGAAAAGAAAATTAGGATTTTGATTTTGTTCTTTTAGCTAATGGTTGGATTAGGGGATCAATGACTTCAGCAATTGGAAAAATCTTGCCACGCCCGGTCCAACGTTGCTATCATATTTCAAACTCAATCTCCAAGTCATAAACTTAATTAAAAATCGGTGATTCATATGCTTAGAAATAGGTGATGTGGTAAAGAATGTTTATTCCTTCTTTTGATCTTTAGTGTCGTCCTCCCTTAATACAAAAATTGATTTAAGCATGTTCTTAATTTATCCTAAAAATACATCAAAGTTAAAATGAAGTGCTATTTGGAATCAAATATTTCAAACTTACACTCCTTAAAAAAAAAAAACCATAATGGTTCAAGAAAAGAGAACCCAAATTCTTAATTTGAAATGATTTAACGTGAGAAAATTATCTTGTTGTTGAAATTAAAGAAATGATATTAATTGATGAAGAACGATCTTTTGTATCACCAATGGTTACCTAAATTACATGTTGAAGTTAAGATTTCAAAACGTTTTCTTAAATGTATTTAGGATATGGACTAGTTCCTCGATCGGTTATATATTAAAAAATATAATAAAACAAAATTGCTTAATTATCTATTTCATCCCATTTCAAATAACATTATTCACGGCTTTCTTTATTAGAATAGAATAATAATATGAAAATACAACTTGTTTCATTAGGCATACAACAAATAGCAATAAATTTCTTATCATTCTTAAATTAGAATTAAGGCACCATTATTTTTTTCATTTGTTGTTTAAAAATATATTTAGCTTAAAAAATTATTAAATTAATATGTTTTTAATGTATTTTAATAATTTTAATTAGTTGATATCAAAATTAAAAATTTTAAAAATATTTTAATATATTTTAAAATAAAAAATATTTTAAAAAATATATTACACAACGCAACGCAACATTAAATACAGTAGGCAAATAATGGATATTGATTTTTCATGAGATCTTAGTTGCTATTTAGATTAAATAAATGATAGACTTGTCATGTAACCCAACAAATGCCAATCATTATTATTTTCTATCTCCAAATAATTCAAAACTGGTGGGCATACGTTGTATGATTAGTGCAATTTATTTTGATCCCCATTCAAAGATTAATTAGCACAATTAGTGCACTCCACGTGCGCACACTTACTGTTATATAATAAAAGTATCTAATTATATTATGAGGACTCAAACTTATTATGTATCAGATAATTTTTTTAAATCGAGTTTTGTGATGAGATTGGGGAAGACTACTCAATATTTTATAATCCATAATCTTTTTAAGCCTTTTTAATGAATAAAATGAAATTTGTATGTATACAGTAACTGTCATTTAAAGCCAAATATTTTTCATCTTAAAATAAAAGAATAGAGATATTTCAAATAGAGGAACACAAATTAATTTCAAAATTACAATAAAAATATATTTATTTTTATCTCTGTTTTTTTTAATTAAATACATTTTTATCTTTATTTTACTATGTCGATACATTAACTAAACAAAAATAACCGAATTCAAATACATAATATCATAAGTGATACAAAATTCTTGACAAGGAAAGGTAACAGAATTCATTACTACGACCATTACTCATTCAATGGGCATAGCAGCCAAATTATACCAAGACCATTCAAAAAATCAATCTACAAGACGAGTAATTCTTTATCCATTTTTCCAGTTTTCACTTGTATGATTCATCTTTGATTATTATTTTTTTCTTTTCTCATGTTTAGGTATATATAATTGTCATATGCCTCTACACAGATGAAATCTATCTTTTGTACATCGGAATAAGAGGGATTTATAATAATTTTATTAAAAAGTGAATCTGAACCGTACAATATATGCACTGTGATCCCTCCCCTACTGATCAATGGTAAAGAAAATGCCCGTTGAAGAGTAAAAAAAAAAAAAAAAAGACTTCCACTGGAAGGAAATCCAGACCATTGATCTACACCATACAGTACTTGATTCGAGAAAAAGGTTCGACATTGAACAGTCGCGGCAAACAGTATATAATTAATAATAAACACACACAAATGCGCTTCTTTCCTATTTATTTATTTACTTTATGTTGTTCAAATCAAATGTTTGATACTCCTCTCTCTCCTTCGCTTGTTCTCTGGCTGCCTCCTCTATTGCACCTCACATAAACTTGTCTGTCTCCGTGTGTGTCTTTCCCTTCTCTTAATCAGGTTCGTACTTTAATGTTTGATGATTTGCTGTTTTGATTCGATTTAATGTTTGATGATTTGCTGTGATTTCCTTCATTTTTTTTTTTAAAGATAATCATGTTATTATGTTCGAATCTTATTGTCTGCTAAAATAGACAAAAAAAAAAAGTTAATTAAAAGATTTGTGTTTTAAATGATTTTGAGTTATTTGCAAAGAGGGATGGTATAAATTTGAATTCAGGTTTCGTTTTTGAGCAGGGGAGATTGGTTTGGTAGAGAGATGGTTATTTACGAGCAAGATTCGGATGTTATTCAATGGGGTCTTCGTCTTCTTGATGGGGACCCACCCTATTATTCTGGGTACTATGGTGATGCCATCATACAGAGTAATGATGGATATCATGGACATTATGTGCGGGATCATTATGATATTTCGGATTGCAGCCATGTAGAGAGCGATGAGATGATTGCGCGCACCTTGCAAGAAGAGTTTTCGCAGCTTGCCGTTACTGAAGCTACTGAATATTCACATGGTGGAGAAGAACATTTACACAATTCCGTTGATGAGCATCCTTGGCAATGTACACCCACGAGGAACTACTGTTCAGGTTTATGATTAACCTGATCCTTTTGCTTCTTTTCATTTTTGCTGCTCCAAATTTCTTATGTTGGTTGCACTTGCTGTTGTTCTATGTGCAGACAATGAATGTAGTCATGAAGAATCAGATGATGCAGTACCCTCTAGTTCATGCTCAAGTCCTGCTAATGGAGAAGAGTATTCCTACTCACCAGAATCTAATGATGATTATGAGCTGGATGATGAAGTAGGCAAGAGGTTGAATCAGTTGATCCCAATCCGTGTAAGTTCAGCTGCTTTAGATCATCATGGTCTTTTATTTCTGTTGGTCGGGGAGAGTGAGAGGCTTCAGTCATGTTTTATGTTTTTATGGAATTGGGGATATTATTCCAAATGAAATTTAATTTTAACTTTATGTAATTAATTTTACTTGTCTTAGGGTTGTAGTACTACCAAATAACATGTAAAAGAAGTAATTTTTTCCACTGAATATAAAATATCTCCTTTCTTGTGGAATTTTAATCCCTATTATTGAGAAAGCAAACTACATCTAACAAGGAATGGAATAGGATGCTCATTCTATTCTCAATCCCAAGTGAACTGAACATAGTCACCAATTACCGTTTTAATGTCGATGTTATGGCATTAAAGTAGTTAGTTAATTCAGGAAAAGTAGATAGTGTTCTTTTTAGCCATATATTCAAGTATGGATGGCAGACAGAGTTGGGGTGCATCTTTGTCACGCTTCTGGACTCTCACTCCTCTAATGACACTGCATCATATATCTAGTAATGCTTTCTGAGTGGCATTTTTTAAACTTTTACTTTCAAGTTCAGGGTAATTGAGTGTTTTACAGTTTAATGTTTCCAGCACTGAATGTCAGACAAAATAGTGCATACTTTAGTAACTATCTCTGGACAGGCTGCCATGACAACCAATGCAATCTGTACTTCTTTATTGTGAGAGGATATTTACACGTGTTTGAACACAATTAAGCATGGTTGGTAATGTTGGTCTTCTATTGTGCAACTCAGATGGTATATGATTAAGTTCAGGGTAATGTGCATCATAGCAATTACATGTTAGCATCTAGTGGTTCTCATTTGTATCGCAATATCCTGGGGTTGTATATCAAATGATACTTCCTGTTGACAATCTTTATCATTTGTAGTTTTCTTGTACAACTCGGGTAGAACTAGCTTGGTGAAAAATAGAGTGGGTGCATCCATGCATGTGCGTGCTAACATGTTCCATACTGTTGGTTTTGCTTATCACCTGCCAAAATTTCCTTTCTTCTGCACAGCATGTTCCTAGAATTAATGGAGAAATACCGTCAATTGATGAAGCAACCTCGGATCATGAAAGGCTTCTGAACAGGTACTGTGCACAGATACTATTGCTGCAGATAAAGAAATTTCTATTTTCCCCCCTTTTGTCATATTTGGAGTTAGTTAAGTTAATGCTTTCTATTATGGTTATTACTGTAACATGGCTATCATTTTTCCTTTTCAAACTCTCTCTTTCTCTTTCTTTCCCTTTCACCTATGCTATTAAATTATTGTTCTCACCAAACCAGACTGCAGTTATTTGGCTTTGATGAACTTAAGGTTCAAGGAGATGGAAACTGCCAGGTTAGTTTTTCCCCTTCTGTTTCTTTTTTAGTATCTTCACCATGAGTTTCTCTATGACATGTTTTCTTGAATAGATCATTATTAGGGTTTTCTTGAAGATGGCCCCTAAAGTTACACATCAATACCAATAAATGTGAGGTCTTCACTTCCATAATTGAGTAAAGTGCTATACATAATTTGTAGCTGCTAATTATGGATATCAAAACCTTCCATGCATTGATATTTACAAATGCCCTTAGGCATATTGAAAAAACCCTTACGAGTATTGTTGCTGTGTTGATCCTGCTTGACAAAGTGCTTATTGACAAATAAATGATGACGTGCTAATATTTACTTTTTAAAACTTTCTCATTCTCCAGTTCCGTGCTTTATCCGATCAAATATATAATACACCTGATCGCCACAAAACTGTAAGACGACAGGTTGTGTATCAGGTTTGTTGTATTCTCTACCATATTATTAGTGGTTGCAGTTGAGTTTGTTGAGTAATGTAAATATCTACATTTCATTGATCTTGATATATTTTTGTTACATTGATCTGTAATCACCAGCTTAAATCTCACCCAGAGATATATGAGGGATATGTTCCTATGGAGTATGGTGAATATTTGAGGAAAATGTCAAAGTAATAACAGAACTCTTTGCTTTTTCTGTTTCATAAACTTTAAAGAATCTTGTGTGGTTATTCTAATATGCAAATACCCCCTTTGAGTTTGGATGATGATTCCAGGAGTGGTGAGTGGGGTGATCATGTGACATTGCAAGCAGCCGCGGATTCGGTATGGATATGACTATGGGTCTTTCTTTCTTTCTCTCTCTCTCTCTCTCTCTCTCTCTCTCTCTCTCTATGTTTTTTTTTTTTTGGAGGGGGGATGCTGTTTGAGTTGCGTTCTCATTATAGTTTACTTGAATCTGGTGAAACCCTACCCCCTACCCCTATTCCTCAGTTTCAATATAGCAATGTTCTTTCTTAGAGCTTTATGCTGAGTTTTATTTTCTAAGACAAATGTCAAGTCTCTGCAATTTTTCCATGGCTTATACCCTTGGGTATTTTATTGTAGTATGGTGTGAAAATACTCGTTATGACTTCTTTCAAGGACACATGTTACATAGAGATTCTTCCTGTCAGCCAAAAGCCAAAAGGAGGTAAATTTGGGTTTGTTTCTGCTGTGCTGAAAAAATTAAGTTGCTTTTCCTTTATCTTAACCGTCACCCTTCCTTTTTAGGATCTTGTTTCCATGATCATATTTTTTTCAAGTTTCTATAATATATTGTTGATAATCAGTTATGGTAATAAATATTGATTGTTTGATTGCAAGCTTGATATTCTTACCACTGCCTGATAAAATGTAAAAAAAAAGGAGTTTTTTGTTTTGTTGAACCTTCTGTATCTGACATTTTTCCTCCATGCTTTTCATAACCTTCAACGATTAGTGAATTGCTTTTCCCGTGTACTACTATAAAGAGAGATTATTGTTAGGTGCTTCAAAAGCACTACTCTCCCACTCACTTGAAAGTAGGACCTACATTGATGACCTCTCATGGGTCCCACCTTTATTGTTCTCACTAATCCAGACTGCAGTTATTTGCTCTGGGGGTAGCTAATAATTCTTCATGCAGAAGAATAGAAGTGCAAACTCTCTCTCTCTCTTGTTATATGCAGAAGCACCAAAGTAGAAACACTGAAATTGATCACAATGTGTGTTGTGTTAAGTAATCCACATACAATGTAATTGATCTTAAATGATTGATGGCAACTGATATGGCATCTTCCCAGTCTGCAATTCTGACTATGTTCCCCTTCTTTTTCAAACAATAATAGTATCGCATTGATGTTAGTTTTAAGGTTGTGTTTTGATGAAGGATTTCTGGTTCCTTCTGCAGTCATTTTCTTGAGCTTTTGGGCTGAGGTACATTACAACTCCATCTATTTTCAAGGAGGTAATTGTTGTTTCTTTGTTATGCTTATCTTTTGTCGGGCAAAGGGTATGAGTTAAAAATTAAGAAATGGGATGCTTTTGGCCATATTTGATGATAAACAGAACTGAGCTTCTTGTGACAGATAGTTGAACCGAATTTTTGGCAAGCCTAACTTTGGGTTTTTATCATTTTCTCCTTCAATGACGTGACAATAATTATGGTTTTATGTGCAAAGTCTAATTTGGAACTTTGCATAACATGGCAGCGAGAATAATTCATCTCCTCTTGCGTTACAGATACATCTAGTGAATTCAGAAAGAAGAAGAGGTGGTGGAGTTTCGGAAATAAGCACTAGATAAATTGCTGGTAATCTTGAGGACGCTCCATAGTCTCTTAGACATGCACATGCAGCCTCCTCGGTGTGGACCTTGTATTTTCTTTTTCTATAATTCTTAAGCGAATGTTTGGATCGTTATTCTACAAGTGTATTTTATTTTTCTTGAAAAACTTTTATTCCTCTAAATTTTGCATGCTCTAAAATTGCATGCCAAATCTCTTAAATAACAGGGAAAATCAAAGAAGTACACCGTTTATTCTTTTGATGCATGGAGACAGCAAGATGGATATTTCGGTGGAGCTATAGATAAGTTGTTTGGTTGGGGCAGTTCACGTGTATCGATAGTGTGATTCTACTTTTCCTGAGAAGACTTCATGGTTCGTGACAGTCAAAATTCTAAAGTTGGTGTAAGAAATGCTCTGATACAGTGAAATAAGACATTATTATTGATTTGATTACGTTTTGTTCTCTTTATAATATATGATTGTAGATGATTAAGACTCAAGGGTGGCTTGATTTATCTTACGTCATAGAATTGTGATATATTTATGTAATCCAGCTCTGCCCTTACCAGGTGAAATGGATCTAGTTAGTGGCCCACTAGGATGGGGATGTTGAGTCTTGCATTTTTATGGGCGATAGGGTTTGAACTTTGAATATGTTTTCACAAGTTCTCTCTGTCAGGGAATCCCCATCAAATCATCTTGAATTTAGGAGAATGGACTTATAGTGCTCTTGCTCTCTTTTTTTCCTAATCAATCTCATCATGCCCACATCAACGAATTTGGAAATCACTACGAAGAGTCTCGCTCCAGCTAATCCCGTGGATTCACTTAGTTTTTAAAGCTCCAAATCCAGGGAATATTAGCAAAGAACATTTCTATTTTCTACACATTCGCAGATCAAAATCATATTGGAGAAGGAAACTTAAAGCAGGGTTGGTAGCGAACCTTTACCAGGTGAAAAACCTCAGAAAGAATCTATTAGTGTTGACAATGGGGTAGGAAAAGAGAGAACAGTCTACATTACAACCAACAAGGAAACAATGGTCCACTCCAGTCTACAAATCTAGAGCAGTCAACACACTTGTTATTGGATTCTAACAAGTACGACAAATAATTTACAGCTGCTTCTTCCTTTCCAGTTTCAAGTTCTAACCCCGCAAGAGAAACAGGAAAAAGAAGGCTGACTTGTGTTTTAATTAATTAAACACAAAAACAATAGGCCTCCCCACCCTAAAATTAGCCTTACTTAACGTTAGTAGTAGTACATAACCCTATCCATTGCTACTACCTGTGTGTGTTTTGATGCTAATTAGCCGTGACTTTGCACCCATTCTACATCTTATGCTCCCCAGTTAACTCCTGCTGACGACCCTCCTCCGCATCCACTGCCACAGTCGCCGCCATCGGCTGCAGCAACAAAGCAGTAAACGGCATGTGCCTGTAATCCAAGTCAAGCCGGCTGCTGGGTGCCGTCAACAGAGAGAACATCTCGGGCCCTATACAGTTGACAGGGTGGACCTTGCAGGAAGCAGAAGGAGAAGGAGAAGAGGAGGAAATCGGGGTGGACCCGATGGTGGTGGAGATGGGGATGGAGGGGATAGTGCCGGTTCCGGTGGAAGCGATGATGGATGCCTCAGCGTGGCGAAGGAGCCACTCGATGGTCTCGCCATCGGAGCGGTGGCCGAGCTCACGGGTGAGCTGGAAGACACGGGCCGCTGTTAAAGCGGGCATCCGGACCCGCCTGCCACGGCCATGGACTTTGGTGTGGCGGTCTTTGGATTGAGAGGTAGTTGATTTGCGAGGGTGGGTCAGCTTAGATTGGGACCCACCAGTTGTGGGTGAGGGGACCACAGTGTTGTTGTTGTTAGGGCTTGGCTGTTGGTGTTGGGTGTTTGAGGTGGAGGAGAAGTTGTAGAGAACCGTTTCAGAAGCCATGAGGGCAGGGGTGAATAATGGGTTTTTGTGGAGTGATTTGAGGAGAGATTGAAGCTAGGGTTTGTGCAAGCGAAAGAAGAAGGGAAACAAATTAACAAACAAAGGTTACTCTGAATATGTCTGTGGTTTGACTCTATTGACCCTCCAAAGGAGAAGGGAATTTGTTATAATGTGGGGTCATAGTTGGCGGAGCCCACAGACAAGTCACACCTTATCTGGGATGGGGACCACTTAGACATGTCTTAGATGTATGGGATAAGCACATAGAAATTCTCAAAATCTCACGTGAGAGAGACACGAATAAAGAAATATGTTCAAAGGAATAAAAGCACCCGCTGTTCGATTAAGATTTTTCAAAATATAAAAAACATTTATCTAGATTATGAATTTTTTTTATACTATCATTTTAAGCAAGTATAAAAACAACTTAAAATGATTGGTAAAAACGGTTTAATTTTTTAAAAAAATGGTTTGATCTTAAAAAAAATTATAATATGATATTTTTTATAGAAAAAATATTAAAAACAATATATTAGATTGATATAAACTTCACGGTTTAATATACAAAATCCATGACTAAGATCATGGGCTTTACTAATATTTTTTTATTTAATTATACGACCATAAAAATAGATATTTGTAAAATTAAGTACCAACTAAATATTGGATGTTTATTTAAGATCATGATAATTCTATAAAAAGTAAATTGAAATAAATTATAAAGATTAATTCAGAATTAATCAAATATTAAAGAATAAAATTTAAAAAATTCGACAAAATTTCTACTAAAAAAACCCGTTTGGGCACATGTTTCTTTTTAAGAAAGTTCATATGGGCTTGCATGTTGATGTTTTATAATTTTTTCTTTTTGTAATTGTAAACCTTTTTTTATTACCAATTGTTATTTGAATTATTTTATCTTTTTATTACTATTTAAGATCAGGATAATAATTATCACAGGTTGTAGAATCTCTAAAAAAACATTTCAAGAGATTGATGTTGATGCGAACCTCGTTATTATGCAACCCACAAGTAAAGACATTAATTCCCGGAAAGCCAAGTAAATCAGGTTTGATAGGAGTGTGATACAAAGATAACTTGTACATAGGCACCAGCACTATTGAAAATGGAAATCTTTACCCAACGAATATTGATTCGCGAATGAGAAGTATAAGGATGACACCACGAAGATAGTTGTTCTTCGATAAGTCATTTTTCAGTTCTTTAGAGAACCATGGAAGAGAGATTATCTTACCAACACACACACACACACACACACACACATACATAAAGTGCGGTAAACAAGAAGTTTTATTAATCTAATTTACATGTCTGGTTATGCCTTTATTTATACTAACTCTAGACTTAAATAAACCCTAATAGACCCCTCTTAGGTGGACTTATATGAAGCCCACTTACAATTGATCCAAATAAGTAATAATAACCCAAAAACTAAGAAGAAAATAATAAAAATCCAAAAATTACTATCCTAAATATGTTAGAATAAGATTTGTCATCATTAAGAAGTCCCAAATACACTACAAAATCTGAAATGAAGGTAGAATTAATTTTAAAGTCTTCTTTCCTTGTTGTAGCTAGGATGAATAAGAAATCCTTTTAAGAAAAGGCTTATGAAACATTTATGAATCCTTACAACACTTGGAAACTATGTTGCAGCCTATTATAGATCTTTGTAGAACTAGGAGATTCCTAAAATAAGCTGTTACATCTTTATAGAAAAAGGATCCTTGCCAAATAGGAAATCCATAAGTTAAAAGGAAGTAAATAACAAAATTCGTATAGCCTGTTCTGACTTATATTTCTTCCTGAACTCTGATTAATCAGAAACTTTACCCTACCTCTAAAACTTTCATGTTGAATTTTAGCTCTATCCAACAGCTGGATTTAGAGTTATGCTCAATAGCATAAAACTGGAAAATAGAAAATTTTACGCCAAAATCTGAATCTGACCTTACTTGAATCGTATCGGATGCTTTATTTTATTGCAAATATAAGTTATCTGAGTGATTTTATCTTTATCCTATAAAATTTTATTCATACAATTTATTTAATAAAGTAATATCCAACAGTTTTTTAATTTTTAATAATTTGTAAAACTTAAGAAGTGAGCCATTGAAAAAATTAACAGCATACATCAACTTAGTCATTTATGCCCAATTAATTAATAAAGTAATTATTATTTTTGAAACAAAAGGAGGCAAACAATGCATTGCCTTTTATGTCAAATGACGAGTTGTTTTCCGATACTAAATATGGCCACCGTGATTGTAGCTAGAAAATTAGTGCTATGGTTTTGTGATTTAAAAAATTATTTTTCAATTATTTCTTGATCGTAAAAAACTTTAGAAGTTCAAGTAAATCTATTTATGGCATTAATTAATCAAAAAATAGGTGAAAAAAATTAAAAAATTAACTCGAATTGAAAAAAGTTCACAAGCCTATATATATTTACCCTCTCATCCATGTTTATAGAAAAAACTCAACACCATTGAATTACTCTCATTAAATGGAACTTGTTGACACAAAAATTGATTTTTTTGTGGTCTAATTTGGTGTCAACCTACAATTTTCTCACTCTTCAACCAGAATACGATAACTTTCTCTTTTTTCTTTCATTTCAGGGATTGAAATGTTAAGAAAATGATTTTTTTGTATCAAAATTAAAATTATAAAAAAAATATAGGAATTGTATAGAAAGAAGACGGAAAGCTTCTGGATTAAAAATAACTTTTTCTTTGTTATAAAATCATGCATTGTATGTGGATGTCTAGATGTTTTCCTACACCCCTTCTTTATTATGTTTATTCATCATTATCAAGTTCATTTGAATCTCTCCATGTTTATTTGAATCTACATTTTCTTATGACCTTTAAGTTTACAAGTATTTATATACATATGCTTATAAATCAGAGCATTGTTAAGAGAATGGCAGACACATACATATAACTACAAATTTATATGAAATAAAAGTACTCCATCTTCATCCCCTCTAATCTCCATTGTTCTTATATATTCTATTTACTCTTTATTAATTATATTGTTTTTATTATTATATGCTTCTTAATATATAGTTTTACAACACGTTATCAGCACGAATTGCTCCTTACTTTCATCTTGAAGCAGACAATCATATTTGGTAAGAAGTAGAAGCATGGATTTCTCCTCACTTTCGTCTTGAAGTAGATAATCATATTTGGTTTGTTGATAAGAAGTATAAGATATGTTTTTCTATTGTTGTTGTATGTTATACATTCTGTTTTGAGATCAAGTATATAAAATGGAAACATGTGACAAAATCATCAGATTATTTTCAAGTGTAATAACGTCACATATTGATCTTCGTTTTATTTTATATTTTATAAATATTTTATATGTTTTAAAATCTATCTTTATATTCCAAGATATATATAACCAAATTTCTAACAATATTGATATTTTTTTATGAAGTAACAATGACAAACCTTGCCAAACTTGAGTTTGTGGCAGTTGATGCTAAAATTCACCTGGATGCCAATAGGTCCTGGAGACACCATTAAAGATGATAATAAAGCATCTAGTCAAAACAAGGCAAAAGCCATGATTTTCTTGCAGTGTCATCTCCATGAGGAGTTGAAGTTAGAGTATCTCACAATCAAAGATCCCTTTATTCTTTTGCAAAATTTGAAAGAAAGATATAACCATCAAAAGACAGTTATTATTCAAAAAGCTTGTTATGATTGGATACATTTATGATTGCAGGATTTTAAATTAGTATGTGAATATAATTCTGAAATGTTTAATATCAGTTCTAAATTAAAACTATATGGAGACAATATCACCGATGATAATATGTTAGAAAAAAAAAATTATCTACTTTTCATGCCTCGAATATGCTCCTACAACAACAATATAAAGAACAAGGTTTTAAAAAATATTTTGACTGATGTCATGTCTCCTTATGGCTGAACAAAATAATAAGCTTTTAATGAAAAATCATGAATCACAACCAATGGTTTCAGCTCTATTCCCCGAAGTGAATGCTACGATATATAATAATAATAATTATGGTTATGGTCGTAATAAAGGCCGAGGATATGGTCATAGGAGAAAACGGTTTAATTACCACAACTATAATGGTCGTAATTCATCAAATTCTTACAAACCCTCACAAAATGAGGAGAAACAAGAAAGGGTGAAGTATATACATAACAGAGATACCAAGAAGGTAGAAAATGCCTGTTATTGATGTGAAATGAAAGGACATTGGTCTCGTACCTATCATATGACCAAACATTTTATTAATTTATATCAATCCTCCTTTAAAGGAAATGAGAAGAACATATAAATAAATTTTTCTCACCTACATCAAGGTAATGATGATATTTTTCCTTTGGATATGACACATCTTGACATTGCAGATTTTTTTTGAGTAAACTGATGAGAAATTAATATTTCTTGGAATGATAATAATTAGTTAATATAATGATGTCAGAATTTAAAATTATGTTTATCTTTTCAGTGTTTTTCCTTTATGCTAGTATATTTCAATATATTTTGTTTTCTTCCTTTCATGTTGGCTTATTTAATGAACAAAAAATGTGTTATAATAATTATGTCTTATTATGAACTTATTATATATTTATTCATTTTCATGAAGAAACATGGATTCACATCATGCTGTAAATAAGTCCAATATCAATAGTGGAGATATATGCCTAGCAAATAGTGCAACAACACATACCATTCTCAGGCATATGCAATATTTTTCAAATATGAGAATGATGAAAGCAAAAGTGAATACAATATGAGGTTCAACATACTTTATTGAAGGCTCTAGAAGAGCTAATGTAATGCTTCATAATGAAACAAGATTTATTATTGATAATGCTTTGTTCTCTACTAAATCAAAGAGAAATCTACTAAGTTTCAAAGATATATGACTTAATGGGTACCATATTGAGATTGCCATTGACAATGATATAGAATATCTTTATATCGTATCAAATGTCTCCACTAGAGAACAAATATTGGAAAAATTATTCGTTTTATCTTCATGTTTGTATTACATAAGTATTAGACTATCCTAAATCAATAATGATGCGAAGAATTATCGAGAATTCACATGGTCATCCATTGAAGAATCAGAAAATTCTTCAATTTAAGGAATTCTTGTGTGCTGCTTGTTCTCAAGGCAAATTGGTCATTAAACCATCACTAGCTAAAGTTGGGACTGAATCCCCAAGATTTCTAGAATGTATTTTAAGGTGATATTTGTGGGCCCATTCACCCACATGTGGACCATTTAGATATTTTATTGTTTTAGTAGATACATCTACAAGATGGTCATGTGTGTGTTTAGAATCAACTCGCAACCTGACATTTACGAGATTACTTGCTCAAATTATTAGATTACGAGCACAATTTCTAGATTATATAATCAAGACTATTTGTCTTGACAATGCTAGTGAATTCACATCCCAAGCATTTAATGATTATTGCATGTTACTTGGGATAAACATTGAACATCTTGTTGCTTATGTTCATACTCAGAATTTTCTTGCTGAATCACTTATTAAATGCCTCCAGTTAATTGCAAGACCATTACTTATGAGAACAAAACTTCTTGTCTATGCTTGGAGATACGTTGTTTTACATGCAACACTTATACACATTAGGTCAATAACGTATCACAAATTCTTCCCATTACAATTGGTTTTCGGTCACGAGCCAAACATTTTCCATCTAATAATATTTGGTTGTGCGGTATATGTTCCAATTTATATGCCACAACATACAAAGATAGATCCTCAAAGGAGACTGGGAATATATATTTGGTTTGAGTCCCCATCAATTATTAAATATTTTGAGCCCTTAACAAGTGATTCATTTATGGCATGATTTGTCGATTGTTATTTTGATGAGACTATGTTTCCAGTATTAGAGGGAGAAATTAAACAGCTGGATAAAAATATTATGTGGAATGCATTGTCATTATTGAATTTTGATCCTCATATAAAACAATATAAACAAGAAGTTCAAAAGATACTTCGTTTTGCAAGACATTGCAAAACAACTACCGAATGCATTCACTAACTCAGAAAGAGTAACCAAATCTCATATGCCAACTGTAAATGCTTTAGCCCGGATTGAAGTCCAAGCAGGACAATCCACTAAAATTATAGCAAATGAGTCTATAGCATGCCAGAAGCGTGGTGGAGCAACTGGTTTAAAAGACTAAATTCTTGAAAAAAAAAAGGAGCAAATGATCAAATTGGCATTATTGAGAAAGAAAATAAAGAGATAGACATAACTGATCATAAAACCCTAGAAGAGGTTCAAGTACTTGAAAATAGTAAAAATGAGGAGATCTCGATAAATTATGTCCCTACAAAAAAAGAAGACGGAATCGAATGAAATAATTATCGACAATATTTTTTCATATAATATATCGCTTGATATCATTAATGAAAAAGAGGATCTTGAGCCTAAATCTGTCGAAGAATGTCGACGCAAAAATGATTGGCCAAAATAGAAAGAAGCAATTTAAACATAATTAAATTTACTTGCAAGTTTTTGGACCTGTAGTTCATACACCTGAAGGTGTAAGGCTAGTTAGATACAAATGGGTATTTGTGTTAAAACAAAATGAGAAAAATGAAATCGTAAGATATAAAGCACGACTTGTGGCACAAGGGTTTTCACAAAAACTTGGCATTGATTATAATGAAACATATTCTCCTGTAGTAGATGCAACTAGTCACAACCTATTTATTTGGGACAATTGATAATGATGTTTATATGAAAATCCCTAAAGGATTTGAAATGCCCAAAGCATATAATTCAAATCCCTGAAAAGTTTGCTCAATCACGTTACAAAGGTCCTTATATGGGTTAAAGCAATCAGGACGCATGTGGTATAATCATCTTAGTGAATATTTATTGAGAGAAGAGTATAATAATGATCCTATATGCCCATGTGTTTTTATAAAGAAGTCAGAATCTAATTTTATTATTGTTGTTGTGTATGTTGATGATTTAAATATTATTGGAACTGATGAAGAGATACCAAAGACAATAAATTATTTGAAGAAAGAGTATGAGATGAAAGATTTGGGAAAACAAAATTTTATCTCGGCTTGCAGATCAAGCATTTAGCAAATGAAATTTTCATTCATCAGTCAACTTACACAAAGAATGTTCTTAAAAGATTTTATTTGGATAAAACACATCCGCTAAGTATATAAATAGTTGTTCGGTCACTTGATGTGAAAAAGGACCCTTGTAGACCTTATGAGGATAACGAAGAATTATTTGGTCCTGAAGTACCATACCTCATTGTAATTGGTGTGCTAATGTATCTTGCTAATAATATGCGACCTGATATAGCATTCTCTGTGAACTTGCTAGCAAGATATAGTTCTTCTCCTACCCGGAGATATTGGAATGAAATTAAACACATTTTTTTGTTATCTATGAGGTAATACGGATATGGGTTTATTTTATTCAAATAATGCTAATCATGAATTAGTTGGGTATAATGATGCATGATTTTTATCTAATCCAAATAAAGGTCAATCTCGAACAGGTTATCTTTTTATGTGTGGTAATCTTGCTATAACATGGAGATCTACAAAGCAAACATTAGTTATCACTTCATCTAATCATGCTGAATACTTGCAATCCATGAAGCCAGTTGTGAGTGTGTGTGGTTGAGATCAATGACTCAACATATTCGTGGAACATCTGGTTTATTGTCCAGTAGAGGAACTCCAACCATATTGTGTGAAGACAATACTGCATGCATAACATGGAGATCTACAAAGCAAACATTAGTTGTCACTTCATCTAATCATGCTAAAATACTTGCATTCCATGAACTCAATTAAAGGAAGGATACATCAAAGGAGATAGAATAAAACACATCTCACCAAAATTCTTCTTCACAAATGACCTTGAAAAGTGTGGTGGCATTGATGTTTAACAAATTTGCTCGAAAGATAATCTAGCAGATTTGTTTACTAAAGCATTACCAACTACAATGTTTTAAGGATTGCGGTGCAATATTGGAATTTGACAGCTTAAAGACTTGAGATGATATATTCATGAGGGGGAGTTAATATGCACTGCACTCTTTTTTCCTTGGCCTAGGTTTTGTCCCATTGGGTTTTCCTAGTAAGGTTTTTAAGAGGCAGTTTTCAATGCGTAAGGCTGTACAATAGACATCCAAGGAGGAGTATAAAATCTGGTATATGGATGTCTAGATGCCTTCATACACCCTTCTTTATAATGTTCATTCATCATCATAAAGCTCATTTGAATCTCTCCAAATTCATTTGAATCTACATCTTCTTATGACCTTTGAGTTTACAAGTATTTATGTACATGTGCCTATAAATAGGAGCATTGTTAAGAGAATGGTAGACACATACATATAACTACAAATTCGTATGAAATAAAAGTGTTCCCTCTTCATCCCCTTAATCTCTATTGTTCTTATATATTCTATTTACTCTTTATTAATTATATTATTTTATTATTGTATGCTTCTTGATACATATTTTTACAACATTCTTCAAATTTTATATTTTCAATAGGGTTTTGCTTTATTTTTCACTTTGGTACCTTTTCTTTTAATTTTTCTCATCCTTAATAAATTTTGACAAATTGGTTCTAAAATTGGGCATGGAAGGATGTAATTGAAAAATAAAATTTAGAGGTGAAAAACATAGTGCTATGGTAATTTACTGAGGTGTTTTTAGTATAGTATCTAATGAGAACAAGTTAAAAAATAAATTTCGTGTATGTGAAAATATGCTTATCATGTTTGAATTGATCAAATATGATTTTTTTTGTTATCTTTTTATTACAGTATCAAATATTCTCTATCGTGGGGGGCAATCTCAGCAAACTTAGTTATGTGAAAGGGATGAATATAAGAAAAATGAGTCACCACTTGGATTCATGATTAGTATGAACCTTAACTGGACATCAAAGACTTTTAGGTAAGAGGGTTGGTTATTCTAAAGGAAAAATAAAAATCACCCTAAAACATCTAAGGAAAAATACTTATTATACATACATGCTTTATTTCACCTAAACTAAATACATAGGTTTATTGGAGGTAAAACTTTCTAGAATAGTGATTTGGGATTTTGGCTTGACCACAAAGCCTAATCCTTTTTGTTTCTTTTTATTATGGAAACAATATTCAAAATAATAATTAACGAAGACTTGAGTTGATGCGAACGTCGTGATTACGTGGTAATGCAACCCACAATCAAGATTAACATCTGATCCTGGAAAGCTAAAATAGGTCTGATAAGAGTTTGACACAATGAAAACCTGCCCCAAGGCACCAACACTTTTAGAATGAAGTAGAATGACATCATAGAGCCATTTAGTTTGTTCAAGAATTGAAGAATGTAAGAATCACTCTCACATGTTAAAACTGAAAAATTAAGAAGTAATATTCATCAATGGCTCCTGAAATTTTGGTTACATGAGTTTCAATAGTTCTTGAAAAATTAACCCTAATGGATCTACCCTTGTGAGCTGAAGTGATCCACATACAAAACTGACCTAAAAACCCTAAACTGAAAAGCCCATAACCTTATCTAAACAAACCTTGGATTCCAGCTTAAAACAAAGTTTTAATTAAGCCCAAATTGAAAGAAAATAATAAAAATAATTAATCTGTCATTAAATAGCTCTAGTCCTTCTTTCCTTGTATAGCTAGGATGAATAAGGAATCCTTATAAAAAAAGGATTCTGGAACATTAATGAATCATTGACACTTTTGAAAATTATGTTTCAGCTCATTAAAGATTCTTGTGGAACTAGAAAATTTTCAAAACAAGAGCTGCCACATCCTTTTAGAAAAAGGATCCTTACTAAATAGAAAATCCACAGGTCAAAGGGAAGTAAATAACAAAATTCATATAGCTTGTTCTGACCTATATTTCAAGTCTTTTCCGAACTTCGATTCATCTAAAACTTTACCCCAACATAGAAAAATACCTTTTGAATCTTCTGGTAAATGTTGATCTAACGGTTGGATTTAGAATTATGATCAATAGCATAAAACTGGAGATAGAAAATTTTACGTCAAAATCCGAATATGACCTTGCTTGGGTCGTATCACAAGGTTGAACCATATCATAAGTTTTGATTTTTAATTATCCAATTTACATTAAACCACATTGAATTAATTATTAGTCAAAGTATATCCATTATAAAAAACCAAAAATATTTCACCCAACTCAATTAATATAAAAAAGCATAATCTAACATGAAAAGAACAAAAAAAATCATGAATACATTATGAATTTATTAAAAAAAAACATCAACACACATTTATGATTTGAAATTTAACAAACAAATCACAAAATTGTTTGATTAAATAAATAAATAAATCATATATAAGGATTGAAATTGACTGTTATGAGTTGTTAGAGTCAATTGAAATTGGACGAGAGAGGCTAGTACAAGAAAAAAAATAGTGATGGAAGGTAACAATGTCAACGTGTATATAGTACATGCGCAATAACAGTGTAATAACCCTGATTTTTTACATCGTTTTTTCACGATACATTAGAAATTTCAGTAAATTTGTTTTTTAAACAAGTTCCACTGAAATTTTTACTAAAATTTTGACGGAGTTTCCCCTGTATTGGGAGGTTCCAAGTTATTGAAAAAAATTATATTACACTTTCAATTTCATTTCACAACCCGATCCAATCATCTTAGATCTCAACTAAATTCATCACCATCAACACAACACATCTTATTCAATAACATCATACAATTCAAGTTCATAAAATAACAATGCATAATTCAATTTTTACATAATATCATCATCTAAACTATATCTTACATAATAACATCATATAATGTAATTTAAGTGAAGTATTCAATTTCAACTATAAACATGCATGGTTAAATAAGTACTTAGAATTACAAACATTAGATTAAAGTCATACATCCAAATTTACGAGTTAATATTAAATTTCAAGTTTTAGGAGATACGTCTCTTAATTTACAAATAATTACATGTCTGAAAGCAAAAGATAACTAAACTAAGATTACTCCTGACGCGACCCTGATAGACGTGGAAATAGAAGTTAATATTTATATATAAATATAAAAAGGTAGTAACAAACAATAACAATGACAAGCAATAATTTCCATGGAATTTCTTTTGATACATAAAATTAAGCATAGACCTCTTTTACAACATACATTTTCCATCTATTATCAATATCCATCTAATATCCTATCCCATTTGCTGAGAATAATTTCATCTTGGAAATCTCAACACATCTCAATAGTTTTGAACACTATCTACTTATGAATCAATTCTCATTTGATACCAAGATAATCCTCTCTTGGTATCATTAGCTTATCTCATTCTTTCAGAATAACTAACCAATACTTTCTCTCCTATTTTTCAAAAGGTAATGAATACAACCGATTGATATCATTAATTATTCCTACCCCGGAATAGTTAATCAATTCTTATCCATATATGGTTTACCTTCAAAGTTGTCGATGTCAAGAACCCTTGAAATCCTTAGCCTTCTTACTCGAAGTAGCTAATCACATTAGAAATAATTATCGATACCAATGTGAGCCATTGATATCATTATCTATTCCCGACTCGGAATATTTAATCAACTTATCTTTTTTTCCCTTAACTAGGAGTAACCATACTGATGTTAGAAATCTTTACTAACATCATTAGTTATCTTAACTCGAATAGCTAATCAATGCCTTCTCAACCTTGCATTTGTACCAATCCCCTTTCATTTTTCTTATTGACATCATATATATTGTAACCACGGTTGCCAAGTACCATTCACATACAACCTTAGTTACCGACACTACGGTCACCAAGCATCATTCATATAACCTTGGTCACCCTACTTAATTGATTTATACAGTTGAACGCAAGATACTCTAATTCATTCCAATAACATCATCACAAGTATGATACATATCAATGTATGTAAGGTACTCGTATTCATTCTAATTATTTTTTAACTAATTGATACACACCAATGTACGCAAGGTATTCATATTCATTTCAATATTATAAAAGCAATAAAATAATAAATTTTGAAATTTATCAATAAGTTTACATAAATTGAAAAGACAAGGTGCGATGTACCTACCTATTTCCCCAACCGACTGAGTCCCTTCAACTACTAATGACCCTGCTCCAAACATCTTTTCTGTTTGAAAATCAAGAGATATAATCAATACCCTCTTATAATTTTATCACAATGTGCGTTCTCATACTATTGCAATCTCATTCACATGAATTCATCGCTATGTTTTAATTTCATTTTCCGATTATTTTCTTCAACTATCTCATTACACTTTCTAGATCAGTTTTCATTGGAGAACATTTCTTACCATTTTATGCATAAGTAAAGTTATAGACTTCGGTTTTAAGTGTGGATTGACTCCATAGAAAGCTAAGACACGGTTCTGCAACTCTACTACGGGATAGAAAGCCCAATTTTACCCTTGACACCCCTGAAATTATCCGTTATAGTACTCAATATAATTTGTCCAATACCAAACAGTTCAACCCTTCTTCCATTTTCAGTCCATATCTAGAGTTCTATAACTCCAAATTATACGAGGTTAGTTTTGTTTGAAAGATAACATTCATACCTACAACCTTTGTGAAGAACCCAATCTGAAATTGTATCATTTGGGTGCCCTAGCCTCAGCTGAAAGTTGGGTGACCGAACTATTCAGTTTCAATACATAGATTGGACAACCAATATCTCCCTTTTCCTACTATCAATAATCTGGTCGAACATGCCTAAGAAAATACACCTAGGGTTTTCTTCAATTTAAATCATAATTAGCATTCTTTTGATGGTTAAACATAAATCAAGCCACCACTCTTTCCATTTGTTTCATTCTTGCTAACCTAATTTAAATAAACATTTCAGTAAGGTTAAAGTTTCTCCTAACTCAATCATAGCTAATAAAATCCAAATGGTGAAGTTAACAATCATTATGTCTGCACACATACCAAAATATCAGATCATGTTAACCGATAGATCTTCATAGATCGAAACCAAACCAAACTGACTTAAAAATTAACAATTTATTGTTAACTGATGAATAACTTGTTGGAATCTCTAATCCCGATCTTCACCGTTCAGAATGAAGAGCTCATTAATATGATCAACATATCCAAAATTGAGCAGGATCCAACGGTGGACGGAGGATGAAACAGCTAGCGACCGTGACTGACCTGTAGGAGGGTTTTCCTTGAAATGTTTTGAGGGCTATATCTATCAAACAAAACTAGAACCTTCAGATCCCAACGGTTAGATGTTAGAGGGTGGTGAGGAGTATAATATATCTAAAAGCCAGCCTAATTCAAAGATGAAATACAAAGATATGGTTGTTTGAGTTTCTACTCTTAAAGTACTCTCTCTCTCTCTCTCTCTCTCTCTCTCTCATTTGGCCATCATAGGTATTTTCTAAATAATTTTCTATTTATATAGAAAATCTATCTATGTTTACTAAAACACCCTTATATCAAGTTTGGGTACATTTTTTGTTCAACCAAATGCCTTTTCTCAATCCGCTTTTAAAATACAATGCGAAAAATCTATCTCTAAAATTGCTTTTCTAATAATTCAATACTTTTTCATTTTATTTTATTTTAACTAACCCATCTCATTTTTTGTTCTAAATTATCAATAATTTTATTAATATTATAAATTTGATTTAGGGTTTACAATTTACTACCATTTCTATTTTATTTCTTACTATTCAATTCATCATGGTAAAGTCTTTTGTTAGGGTTTTACATAGTTTGCACTGAGTCATCTGTATATTTAAATTATAAATTTATGGGGTTTCACAGACAATCTAGCTTTCGAAGCTATGTTTCACATGTTAGAGGGGCAGGGTGGCGTGTGGAAAAGATCGTGGTGAGCATGACTTCCTTTTCTTTTTATTCCGGTTGGTATGGGTGGCGTCAACCACCTCTCATTGTGCTAAGAGATCCAACATCAAGAAGGTCACTGTTGATGCTGGATTTTCTAGATTAATATTGTTTTTTTTTTTCTTATAACAAGTTTTTTACTAGTTTATTTTGCAAGAGTATCTGTGTGTACCTCCTCCCTCTTCTTTATGTTAAGAATGCCTCCTATTGAAATTATCTAGGATCCTTTGCAAAACAAGAAAAATCTAAACTGGAAAAATAATGTTAGGAAATTATATCCTTTTTTTTTTTATCATGGATTCTCAATTAACAAAATTTATTCTTTTTAATATGTATGATCTTTTTCAATAATATCCCATTTTTTTATCCTTAATTTATTTTCCTTTTCCTCTTTTGCATATTCTTTTGTTTCCTTTGTTGTCCTCACCTCATGGCCCAAATAAGGTTATGTTGGACCCCTCTTGCACATGGATAAGATGTACTAGGGTCTCCTCTTAATACTCTAATGGACCTTTCAATTCTGACTTGGTTGAAACATTCAAAACCAATGCATTCAATGCCTCTTTCAATGCCTTTATCTTGGACCGAGTCATTGGACCATTTGGAACATGTAATGGGTCATTGCTGGTGTTTCTAGGCTGGTCCACATCATCCCCTCTCTCCTCGAAAGGATTCGACCTCGAATCAAAATCTGTGTCAAACAACGTAAGATCAGCAACATTAAAGGTAGCACTAACACTATATTCACCTGGAAGGTCAATTTTTTTTTTT
>Ga0325400_1000210_pt1 | contig 39572 bp, 37 predicted proteins | sample PopdelMetagenome_2_FD_205662 | JGI IMG/M metagenome (GOLD analysis project Ga0325400, IMG submission 205662) | Populus deltoides microbial communities from Bellville, Georgia, United States - Xylem-PdKOR-R1 | ecosystem: Host-associated > Plants > Phyllosphere > Stem > Wood/Secondary xylem... | reverse complement strand
GGGACATCGCCTCGCGCAGCGGGACACCGTCCGCGATGACGAGGACGCGATCGTCGCATGGCTGCGTGCGGGGGTGGCGGACGAGGGCGTCGACTGCATCCTGACCACGGGCGGCACCGGGGTGACCGGTCGCGACGTGACGCCGGAGGCGGTCGGGCGGGTCGCGACCAAGATGATCCCCGGCTTTGGCGAGCTGTTCCGCTGGCAGAGCTACCAGACGATCGGCACCTCGACGGTGCAGTCGCGCGCCTGCGCCTGCGTGGCGGAGGGGACGTACATCTTCGCGCTGCCCGGATCGACGGGAGCGGTGAAGGATGCGTGGAACGGCATCCTCAAGGACCAGCTCGACAGTCGTCACCGCCCCTGCAACTTCGCCGAGCTGATGCCGCGACTGCTGGAGCGGTAGATCAGCCACCGGGCGGATGCCCCGCGAACTGCGGGGCGGCGTCGGCGATCGTCGCCCAGGGCGGCAGGTCGTCGATGAACTCGTGGAAGCGGATGCGGGTGCCGGGATCGGCGTCCAGCGTATCGGCGGGGATCGGAAAGCTGTCCGCGTCCGATCCGGCCTCCCCCAGCGACGTGCCGCAGCGCGAGCAAAAGGCACGGACGTAGCGCCCCGGCGGTTCGGGCGCGTAGCGGGCGACCAGGTCCTCGCCCGCGATCCAGCGGAAATCGTCGCGGCGGACGAACACGATCGTGCTCGCCCCGAGCTTTCGGCACCGCGAGCAATGGCACGCGGCCATCATCGTGGGCGGCGCGTCGAGCACGAAGCGGACGCCGCCGCAGCAGCAGCTGCCCGGGATTGGCACGGTCCCGCGGCTCAGGCCTTCACCGGGTCGGGCTTCGCCGACGCGGGCTTGGCGGGCGGAGCGGGCGCGGCAGGGTGATCGTCGCTGAACTTGCCCGACTCGCCCAGCAGCGTCGTCCACCAGTCGAGGACGTCGGCGAAGTTCTTGGCCGTCAGCCCGCCGATCGTCGCCACGTCATAGGTGATGCGCGGGCCGCCATCCTTGTCGATCGACATCTGGCTGAAGCGCTTCTTCCCGTTCCATTCGTTGGCATAGGCCGCGTCACGGACCGGATCGGGGGTGAACCCGACATAGAACTGAAGCGAGTCGCACGCCTTGTGCGCGTCGCAGCCGTAGAACAGCACCTGGAACTTGTACCCGTTGGCGGCACTGTTGATCTTGGGATCGCCCAGGTCGTCCTGCTCGACCAGCGCCTGGTAGCCGGCGCGCATCATCGCCGCCGCGACGGTGGTCGGTGCGCTGGCGCAGACGAGGTCCTTGCCGCACGGATCGGGATCCTTGGCGAGCGCGGGCGTGGCCGCGAGCGCGGATGCGAGGTACAGATGCTTCACCGTCGAGTCCCCCCCTTGTGTCGGGGCAGATTAGCGCGCGTGAGCCGGCGGGCAACAGTGTTCTTGTTGTGTTCCGGCGTATGCGCTATCGTGCGGGCATGAAGGGCAGGCCTGTCAGAGGCGCGACCGACAACGCGCAGAGCACGCGCTTCGCATTGCCCGAGCGGCTGGCGGACGGCGACTGGCTGGACGCGCGCGAGGCGGTGGACGGCGAGCCGCCACGGCTGCGGACCACCGTCACCGTCGAGCGGCCGCGGACGATCATCAGCCGCAATGCCTCGCCCGACGTGCCGTTCGACCGCTCGATCAACCCGTATCGCGGATGCGAGCATGGCTGCATCTATTGCTTTGCGCGGCCGAGCCATGCCTTTCACGACCTGTCGCCGGGGCTCGACTTCGAGAGCCGGCTGTTCGCCAAGCCCAATGCGGCGGCGCTGCTGCGGGCGGAGCTGGCGCGGCCCGGCTATACGGTCGCGCCGATCGCGCTGGGGACCAACACCGATCCGTACCAGCCGATCGAGGGCGAGTGGCGGGTGACCCGCGGGGTGATTGAGGTGCTGGCCGAGTGCGGGCACCCGCTGACGATCACCACCAAGTCCGATCGGGTGGTGCGCGACCTGGACCTGCTGGCGCCGATGGCGGCGCGCGGTCTGGCGGCGGTGTGCATGTCGGTGACCTCGCTCGATCCCAAGGTCGCGAGCACCGTCGAGCCGCGCGCGCCGACCCCGATGCGGCGGCTGAAGGCGGTGCGGGCGTTGGCGGATGCGGGGGTGCCGGTGTACGTCTCGATCGCGCCGGTCATCCCGGCGATCACCGACCACGAGATCGAGGCGCTGATCGCGGCGGCGGCGGATGCTGGGGCGAAGGCGGCGTTCTTCATCCCGGTGCGGCTGCCGCACGAGGTCGCGCCGCTGTTCCGCGCGTGGCTGGACGAACACTTCCCCGATCGCGCGGGCAAGGTGATGGCGACGATCCGGTCGCTGCGGGAAGGGCGGGACAACGATCCGGGGTTCTTCACGCGGATGCAGGGGAGCGGGCCGTGGGCGGCGCTGTTGCGGACGCGCTTTCATCGCGCGTGCCGGCTGCATGGGCTGAACGGGGATCGGATCGTGCTGCGCCGCGACCTGTTTCGTGCGCCGACCGGGGCGCAGGGTGAGCTGTTCTGAGCGGATCGGGGGCGGGTGCGGTGCGTTCGGGATGGGTGAGGAGATGATCGATGAGCGATGTCGAGACGGGTGGTAGCGGGCCGGAGGACGGCACCAAGGCGGAGGATGCGGACGCTCAGGAGGCGGCGGACCGGATGGGCACCGACGATGCGGATGAGTCGGGGGCCGGTTATGGCAACCATGCCACCGGCTATGAGGAGGATGTGCCGGCGGGGATGGGTACCGACCAGCGTTAGGGTTGGATCGGCGGCCGTGTTTTGATCCGACGCGGGTCGCATCGGGCCGGCTTGGGAGATGGATTCCCGCCTTCGCGGGGATGACGGGATGGGGCGGCGTCCTCTTGTGCCCCCGCGAAGGCGGGGGCCCAGGCTGGGCCCCCGCCTTCGCGGGGGCACATGGTGGCACTTTTGATTGCGCTAGGTGCGGGGCACCTGCCTTCACCCACCCTCGACCGCCGCTCCCTCGCTCTCACGGTGCGAGGGGGCGCCGGCATATCGCGCGCGCAGGGCGGTCTTGAGGAGCTTGCCCGTGGCGGTGTGAGGGAGCGCGTCGACGAAGAAGATCGCGTCCGGGAGCCACCATCGCGCGACGCAGGTGGCGAGGTGGGCGATGATCTCGGCCTCGCTCACCGCCGCGCCGGGCTTGCGGACGACCAGCAGCAGCGGGCGTTCGTCCCATCTGGGATGGGGGATGCCGATCGCGGCAGCCTCGGCGATGGCGGGGTGGCCGACCGCGGCGTTTTCGAGCGCGACCGAGCTGATCCATTCGCCGCCCGACTTGATGACGTCCTTGGCGCGATCGGTGATCTGCATCGTGCCGTCGGGGTGGAGCACCGCGACGTCGCCGGTGTCGAACCAGCCCTCGGCGTCGATCGCATCCGCCGCCGCGCCGAAATAGCGGCGGACCACCCACGGGCCGCGGCACTGGAGCCGGCCCGAGGATATGCCGTCGCGGGGCTGTTCGACGCCCTCGTCGTCGACGATGCGCAGCGTCACGCCGAAGGGCACCCTGCCCTGCATCGCGGCCTGGGTCAGCCGCTGGTCGGCGTTGAGCCTGTCCCAGTCGGGACCGCGGCCGCCGGCGGTGCCGATCGGCGAGGTCTCGGTCATGCCCCAGGCGTGGTTGACGCGGATGCCCATCGCGGTGATCCGCTCGATCATCGCGCGCGGCGCGGCCGAGCCGCCGATGGTGACGAGTTCGAGATGTTCGGGGCGCTGCCCGGTCGCATCGATGTGCCCGAACAGGCCGAGCCAGACGGTGGGGACGCCCGCGGAATGGGTGACCCGCTCGCGGTTCATCAGGTCGCACAGCGCGGCGGGGTCGTTGACCGCGGACAACACGACCTTGCACCCGACCATCGGCGCGGCGAAGGGCAGGCCCCAGGCGGCGACGTGGAACATCGGCACGACGGGCAGGACGACCGAGCGCATCTCCAGCCCGAACACCGCCGGCTGCACCTCCGCCATCGCGTGGAGCACCGTCGAGCGGTGGGTGTAGAGCACGCCCTTGGGATCGCCGGTGGTGCCGCTGGTGTAGCAGAGCATGCAGGGGTCACGTTCGGGCCCCTCCAGCCACTCGGCCTCGGGCTCGTCGGCGATCAGCCCAGCGAGGCTGTTCGGCTCGTCGCCGGGATCCATGACGATGAAGTGCTCGATCGTCGGCCAGCGGTCGCGCATCCGGTCGACTACGGCCGAGAACGCGCGGTCGTAGAGGAGGACTCGATCGGCGGCGTCGTTGGCGATGAAGGCGAGCTGGTCGTCGAACAGCCGCGGGTTGATCGTGTGGACGATGCATCCCGCGCCGATCGCGCCGTACCAGGCGACGAGGTGGTGGGCGTGGTTCATCGCCAGCGTCGCGACGCGGTCGCCGGGGCCGAGGCCGAGGCGGCGGAGGGCGGAGGTCAGGCGGCGGGCGTCGCGGGCGATCCCGGCCCAGGTCGTGCGGGTTTCGGTGCCGTTGGGCCAGCGGGTGACGATCTCTCGCGCGCCATGCTCGCGCGCGGCGTGGTCGAGGAGGCGGGGCACGCGCAGTTCGAAATCCTGCATGGTGTCGCGCATCGGGCCTCTCCTCGTCGGTGGGCTGTTGCCCTTTGGCGGGATGATAGGGGCGGTGCGGGCGTGGGCAAGGGTGGGTGCGTGAGGAAGTGTTGCCTTGTCGACCGTCACCCCGGCCCCTTCGGCGAAGCTCAGGACAGGCTTGTGCCGGGGTCCACCGCGTGGCGAGCTTCGCGCCAGAGGCTCAGGCCGACATGCCTGCGGAGGAGTGGACCCCGGCACGAGGCCGGGATGACGGGAAAATTAGCCGACCAGTTGCAGGCGGGTTTCGCTCATGCCGAGGTCGACCGCGGTGACGCCGGGGATCGCCTCGATCGCCTCGGCGAGTTCGGGGTCGAGGAGGAAGTCGCGGCCGAGGAGGAGGGTGACGGGGCCGGTGGGGAGCCGGGCGTCGACGCGGACCTCGCCGCGGGCACCGCGGCGGGGCGCGAGCAGATCGGCGAGTTGCGGGAACGCCGCGGCTTGGTCGATCGTGATCCGGGCGACGAAGCGGGCGTTCGACGCCAGCCCCTCGAACGGCTGGAGGCGCTTAATCGAAACGCGCGGGGTGTCCTCGCCGGGGCGACGGTCGAGCTCGACGGTGGCGAGCGCGCAGGCGGCGACGCGGGCGGCGTCCTCCAGGTCCTTGGCCACCGCGTCGTCGAAGCAAGTGGCGGTGAACTGGCCGCTGGCGTCGGACAGCTGCGCCATCATGAACCGCTTGCCGCGTTGCGACGTGCGCCAGCGGGCGTCCTCGACGAGCACCGCCATGGTCGCGCCGACGCGGGTGCCGTCGTCGGGGATCGGCAGCTCACCGAGCGCGGTGAACTGACGCGCGCCATGCATCCGGGCGAGCTGGGAATGGCGGTCGACCGGGTGGGCGGAGAAGAAGAAGCCGAACGCCTCCTTTTCCTGCTCCATCCGCTCGGCGAGCGACCAGCGCGCGTCGCGGGGCAGACGGACGGCCTCGCCAGCGGTGTCGGCCATCCCGAACAGGCCGCCCTGCCCGCTGGTCCGCTGGTCGTGCGCGCTGGCGGCGACCGCGAGGACGGTCTCGGCGGCTGCATGGACGGCGGCGCGATTGGGTTCGAGCCCGTCGAAGCCGCCCGCGGCGCTGAGCGTTTCGAGCTGACGCTTGTTGAGGAGGCGGGGGTCGACGCGGTGGGCAAGGTCGTCAAGCGACTTGAACGGGCCGTTGGCGCGTTCGGCGACGAGCTTGTCCATCGCCCCCTCGCCGACCGATTTCAGCGCGGCGAGCGCGTAGCGGACGGCGTAGCCCTCGCCGGCCGGCTCGACGTCGAACTCGGCACCGCTGGCGTTGACACAAGGGGGAAGCAGCTGGACGCCGAGGCGACGGGCGTCGTCGCAGAAGATCGCGAGCTTGTCGGTCAGCGCCATGTCGTAGCACATCGATGCGGCGAAGAACTCGTGCGGGTGGTGCGCCTTCAGCCACGCGGTCTGGTAGGCGAGCAGCGCGTACGCCGCGGCGTGGCTCTTGTTGAAGCCGTAGCCGGCGAACTTGTCGATCAGGTCGAACAGCTCGTTCGCCTTTTGCTTCGGGATGCCGTTCGCTTCCGCGCAGCCGGTGACGAAGGTCTGGCGCTGGGCGTCCATCTCCGCCTTGATCTTCTTGCCCATCGCGCGGCGCAGCAGGTCGGCGCCGCCGAGCGAATAGCCCGCCAGGATCTGCGCGGCCTGCATCACCTGTTCCTGGTAGACGAAGATGCCGTAGGTTTCGGCCAGGATGCCTTCGAGCAGCCCGTGGGGGTAGACGATCTCCTCCGTCCCCTGCTTGCGGCGGCCGAAGCTCGGGATGTTGTCCATCGGGCCGGGGCGATAAAGCGAAACCAGCGCGATGATGTCGCCGAAGTTCGACGGGCGGACCGCCGACAGGGTGCGGCGCATCCCCTCCGATTCGAGCTGGAACACGCCCACGGTGTCGCCGCGCTGGAGGAGCTTGTAGACCTCCGGATCGTCCCATTCAAGCGCGTCGAGCTGGATGGCGACGCCGCGCTTGGCGAGGAGTTGCACCGCCTTTTGCAGGACGGACAGGGTCTTGAGGCCAAGGAAGTCGAACTTCACCAGCCCTGCGCCCTCGACATATTTCATGTCGAACTGGGTGACGGGCATGTCCGAGCGCGGATCGCGGTAGAGCGGCACGAGCTGGGCGAGCGGGCGGTCGCCGATCACCACGCCGGCGGCATGGGTCGAGCTGTGGCGCGGCAGCCCCTCCAGCTGGCGGGCGAGGTCGAGCAGGCGGCGGACCTGGTTGTCGTTGGCGTATTCGCGCGCGAGCTCAGGCACGCCGTTCAACGCGCGTTCGAGCGTCCACGGGTCGGTCGGGTGGTTGGGAACGAGCTTGGCCAGACGGTCGACCTGGCCGTAGCTCATCTGGAGGACGCGGCCGGTGTCCTTGAGCACCGCGCGCGCCTTGAGCTTCCCGAAGGTGATGATCTGCGCGACCTGGTCGCGGCCGTATTTCTCCTGGACATAGCGGATCACCTCGCCGCGCCGCGTTTCGCAGAAGTCGATGTCGAAGTCGGGCATCGACACGCGTTCGGGGTTGAGGAAGCGTTCGAACAGCAGCCCGAGCTTGAGAGGGTCGAGATCGGTGATGGTCAGCGCCCAGGCGACCACCGACCCTGCGCCCGAGCCGCGGCCCGGGCCGACCGGGATGTCGTGGTCCTTGGCCCATTTGATGAAGTCCGCGACGATCAAGAAATAGCCGGGAAAGCCCATCTGGACGATGACGTCGACCTCGAATTCGAGGCGGGTGCGGTAGGGCTCGGTCCAGTCATACTCCGTTCGCCCTGAGGACGGTGCTTCGACAAGCTCAGCACGAACGGGGGTGGCGCGATCCGGGAGAGACTTGCCCTCAAGCTCCGCGATCCGCCGCAACCGCGCCTCCAGCCCTGCCCGCGCGTCGCGGCGGAGCATGTCGGCTTCGCCGGCGAGGTCGCCCGCAAGGGTGGGGAGGATCGGCTTGCGACTGGGGGCCATCACCGCGCAGCGCTGGGCGACGACCAGGGTGTTGTCGATCGCCTCGGGCAGGTCGGCGAACAGGCGCTTCATCTCCGCGGCGGGCTTGAGCCAGGCGTCGGGGCAGGTGCGCTTGCGGTCCTCGGTGTCGACATAGGTCGATTGCGCGATGCACAGCATGGCATCGTGCGCGGCCCCGAAATCGGCCTCCGCGAAGCAGCACGGGTTGGTCGCGACCAGCGGCAGGTTTCGCGCATAGGCGAGGTCGATCAGCGCCGCTTCCGCTGCGGTCTCGACCGGGTCGTCGCGGCGGCAGAGCTCGATGAACAGCCGGTCGGGGAACATCGCCTGGAGCCGGTCGCCATAGGCCTGGGCGCGGTCGGGCTGGTCCTCCGCGAACAGGCGGGCGAGCGCCCCCTCCCCGCCCGCGGTGAGCGCGAGGAGGCCGTTTGAGTGGGCGGCGAGCGTGTCGAGGTCGACATGCGCGGGCTGTTCGATCGGGCGGCCGAGATGCGCGTGCGAGACCAGCGCGCAGAGATTGTCATAGCCCGCCTCGTCCTGGGCATAGAGCGCGATCCAGTCGAGCACCGGCGGGACGCCATCGGGCATGTCGGGGCGGCAGACGGTAAGCATGGTGCCGATCACCGGCTGCACCCCGTCCTTCTTCGCGGCGTCCGAGAACGCCATCGCCGCGTAGAGCCCGTTGCGGTCGGTGAGGCCGGCGGCGGGGAACCTGTGGCTTTTCGCGGCCTTGGCGATCGCCTTGGGATCGATCGCCCCGTCGAGCATCGTGTAGCAGGAGAAGACGCGGAGCGGCACGAACCCGGAATGCATCGTCCCCATCTAGGGCACTTTGCGCGATTCGGCCATGCCGAGCTTGGCGGAACCGTGCGGGGGGCGAGCCGTTCGGCGGCGCAACGGGAGTTGCTTATGACCGATCCGCGCATATCCGAACCACTGGCCCGCCCGCGCGCAGGCGCCGGCTGGGGGTGGATCCTGGGCTATGGCGTGCTGTCGGTGCTGCTCGGATGCGCGGCGTTCGTGTGGCCTTTTTCCGCGACTCTTGCCGCGACGTTGGTGGTGGGGAGCTTCTTCGCGGCGGCGGGGGCGGTGTCGATCGGCGCGGGCGTGTTCGGGCGCGGTCACGAGGGGCGCGGATACCAGGTCGGGTTCGGCGTCCTGTCACTGCTGGTCGGCCTCACCATGGTGTTCGAGCCGGTGACGGGGGCGTTGTCGCTGACGCTGATGGTCGCGGTATGGCTCGCGGTGCGCGGCGTCTTGGAGCTGGCGGTCGGCGTGCGAATGCGGCGGCGGCGGGGCTGGATGATCGCGCTGGGGGCGATCAACGTCGTGCTGGCGGTGGTGATCGTCGCCACCGTGCCGTTCTCGGCGCTGACGCTGCCGGGCTATGTGCTGGGGCTGAGCTTCCTGTTCGGGGGCGTCCATGCGATCGCGGCGGGGGCGGACCATCGCCGCGGAGCGCCGGCGTTCGCGGTGGGGTGAGGCCGGCCCCTGCCCTGCCCCTGGCATGGCGGGTCAGCCGAGCGCGGCTTCGATGTCGGCGGACAGGTCTTCGGGCTTGGTGGTCGGGGCGTAGCGGGTGACGGTGTCGTCACGGGTGACGAGGAACTTGGTGAAGTTCCACTTGATCCCCTTCGACCCGAGCACGCCGGGGGCGGCGGTCTTCAGCGCCTCGAACAATGGATCGGCGTCCGCACCGTTGACGTCGATCTTGGCGAAGACGGGGAAGCTGACGTCGTAGCTCAGGCGGCAGAAGCTGGCGATCTCGGCGGCGTCGCCGGGCTCCTGCGCGCCGAACTGGTTGCAGGGAAAGGCGAACACCGACAGGCCGCGATCGGCGTAGCGGCGGTGGAGCGCCTCCAGCCCCTCATACTGGGGCGTGAAGCCGCATTTCGACGCGGTGTTGACGATCAACAGCACCCGCCCGTCGTAGGTGGAAAGCGGAACGGCGCTGCCGTCGGCGGCGCGGACGGCTAGGTCGCGAATCACGCTCCAGCTCCTCCCAGCGTTCCCTCGTGCAGGCGGACGACGCGGTCCATCTTGGCCGCCAGCCGCTCGTTGTGGGTCGCGACCAGCGCGGCGGAACCCTGGCCGCGGACGAGGCGGAGGAACTCGGCGAGGACGATATCGGCGGTGTGCTCGTCGAGATTGCCGGTGGGCTCGTCGGCGAGGACCAGCGCGGGGCGGTTGGCGAGTGCGCGGGCGACCGCGACCCGCTGCTGCTCTCCGCCCGACAGCTGGGCCGGGCGATGGGTCAGCCGGTGGCCGAGGCCGAGCGTGCCGAGCAGGTCGTGCGCGCGGGCGTCCGCGTCCGCCCGGGTCGCGCCGTGGATGAGCTGGGGCAGGACGACGTTCTCGGTGGCGTCGAAGTCGGGGAGCAGGTGGTGGAACTGGTAGACGAAGCCGAGCCGGTCGCGGCGGACGCGGGTGCGCCCCGCGGCGTCGAGGCGCGAGGCCTCTTCACCGGCGATGCGGATCGAGCCTTCGAACCCGCCTTCGAGCAACCCGACCGCCTGGAGCAGGGTCGACTTGCCCGAGCCCGAGGGGCCGAGCAGCGCGACGATCTCGCCCGCCGCGACCGACAGGTCGACCCCGCGCAGGACGTGGATGGTCTCGCCCCCTTGCGTGAAGCTGCGCGCGAGGTCGCGGGTTTCGAGGACGGCGCTACTCATATCGGAGCACCTGCACCGGATCGGTGTTCGCGGCCTTGAACGCGGGATACAGCGTTGCGAGGAAGGTCAGCAGCAGCGCCATCAGCACGATCACCGTGACCTCGACCGGGTCGGGCTTGGACGGCAGCTCGGTCAGATACCGGATCGACGGGTCCCAAAGGTTGCGCCCGGTGACGAGTTGGACGACGTTCACGACATTTTGGCGGATCGCGAGGAACCCGAAGCCGAGCAGCAGCCCGGCAAAGGTGCCGAGCGCGCCGATGGTTGTCCCCACGGTGATGAAAATGCGCAGCAGAGCCCCTCGCGTCGCACCCATGGTGCGCAGGATCGCGATGTCGCGGGTTTTGGCCCGAACCAGCATGATGAGCGACGAGGCGATGTTGAACGCCGCGACCAGGATGATGATGCACAGCACGACGAACATCGCTACCCGCTCTACTTCCAGCGCGTCGAACAACTGCGCGTTCATCTGGCGCCAGTCCTGGATCACCGCTCCGCCACCCAGCCGATCCGCGAGCGGGGCGAGGATTTCGCCGACCCGGTCGGGCGCGTCCGTCTCGATCTCGACCATCCCAACCGTATCGCCGGTGAGGAGCAGCGTCTGCGCGTCCTCGATCGGCATGATGACGTAAGCCTTGTCGAAGTCGTACACCCCGATCTCGAAGATCGCCGCGACCTCGTAGCTGACGCTGCGGAACATGGTCCCCATCGGGGTGGAAGGCCCTTGCGGGTTGATGATCGTGATGCTGCTGCCGACGCTCGCGCCCAGTGCCTCGGCAAGGCGCGAGCCGATCGCGACCCGGTTGCTGCCGGGGGTGACGCGGGCAAGCGACCCCATCAGCGTCTTGGCGTTCAGCTGCTGGTTGGCGCGGATGTCCTCCAGCCGCATGCCGCGGACCAGGATGCCCTCCGACCGGCCGTTATAGGTGGCGAACAGGGGTTGTTCGATCAGCGGCACCGCGCTGGTGACGCCGGGGGTCGCCTTCGCCTCCGCCGCGACGCGCCGCCAGTCGGGCAGGCGGCCGTTATAGCCCTGTACCACCGCGTGGCCGTTCAGCCCGACGATCTTGTCGAACAGCTCGGCGCGGAAGCCGTTCATGACGCTCATCACGATCACCAGCGCGGCGACGCCGAGCATCACCGCGCCCAGGCTGAACCCCGCGACGAGGACGATGAAGCGCTCGCCGCGGCCGGGCAGCAGGTAGCGCCGGGCGATCATCCGTTCGTAGCGCGACAGGAACATGAGGGGTGCGGGCGATCCAGAGGAGTTGGCACGCGGCTTACGACCGGGCGGTGCGGCTGGCAACCACGCCGGCCTGTGGCGGGCGCGCAACAGGCCGGTACCAATCGTCGCGTTGCAGCCACATGAACGGTGACAAGAACGGTCGGCTGATCTACCCAAAATGCATCTGACACACAGGCCATGGCCGTGGTTCGGGGAATATCGGCGACCAGCCCCGCTCCAAGCAGAGTGTGCGGGCGGCGCCGGGACCAAGGGGGCTGACGAGCGATCGTCACGCAGGCGCCCGGATCGGCAACGGTCCGGGCGTTTGCCGTTTCGCCCTTCTTGCATCGAGCGAAGTAGTCGGCCGTTGTCCAGGAGTGACGCCCAGCGCGCCTTCAGAACGCGCGCGACACGGTGACGCCGTAGGTGCGCGGGTCGCCGGGCTGGCCGACGATCAGGCCGGTCGAGCCGGATTGGGTCGCGAGCAGTTCGAAATAGTTCTTATTGAAGACGTTGCGGACCCACCCGAACACGTTCCAGCTGCCGGTCGCCTTGAACCCCGCCCGCACGTTGCTGATCCCGTAGCCGCGGATGTCGGTGTAGCGCGAGCGCGACGGGTTGGACGAGAACTTCGATCGATAGCTGCCGTCGTAGCCGACGTAGAATTGCCCATCGAGCCCGGCGACGCGGGCGGGACGGTCATATTCCGCGCCATAGGACAGCGACCATTTGGAAATGCCGGGCAGCCACTGGCCCGAGATGTCGCACACCAGCGGGCTGAGCCCGGGCGTCCCCGCGGGGGCGGGCGTCGCGCCGTTCAGCGCCGGGTTGCCGCCCGACAGCTCGGGCGGGCACGGGGCGTTGCGGAAGCGGACGTACTTGGCGTCGGTGAACGCGCCATTGGCGTAGAGGTTGAGCCGCTCGGACGGGCGAAACGCGGTGTCGAGCTCCAGCCCGCGGGTGCGCACCGTGCCGGCGTTTGCAAGGTAACCGCGGATCACGGTCAGCTGGCCGTTGTTCACGGTCGCCTGATAATCGTCGATCTCGGTCCAGAACGCGGCGAAGTTGGCGGTGATGCGATGGGCGGCGGCTTGCGTCTTGAGGCCGATCTCGAAGTGGTTGACCTTTTCCGGGCGCACCGTCTGCGCGCCCAGGTCGACGCCGGTGTTGGTGGCGTTGAGCGGCAGGCCCGACAGGTTGATGCCCCCCGATTTGTAGCTGCGCGCGTAGGTTGCGTAATAGTGGATGTCGGGCGTGACGTCGTAGCTGACGGTGAGGTCGCCCGACAGGTTCCAGTTGTCGAAATCGGGCCGGTAGCTTTGCGGCGCGAGCACGCCGAGCTGATCGGAGGTCAGCGCAGTATCGGTCCCGTTGGTCACGACCGAAAGGTAATCGCCCTTCTTGCGGTCGTAGTTCAGCCGCAGGCCCGGCGCGACCTGGAGCCGGTCGGCGGCATGCCAGGTGAGCTTGCCGAACAGCGCCGCGGAGGTGTTGAAGAACCCGATCGTGTTGCGCGAGGTCAGCCCGTTCAGCGTCGCGGGATTGCGCCCGCCCGCGCTGGTCGGGTTGAGCAGGAACGCGCTCGCCGCCGGACCCTGGACCTGGAGCCCCTGGGTGTCGATCGTCTGGTAGAAGTAGAACGCGCCGACCACGTAGTCGAGCGTCCGCTCGCCCGACGAGGCATAGCGAACCTCCTGGCTGAACTGCTGCTGCTGCGATGGGTTGGCCGACACGGTGGTGATCGGCAGGCCGATGAAGTCGCGGTCGTTCGACGGGTTCCAGTGCCAGAAGCGGAACGCGGTGACCGAAGTCAGCGTGCCCGGCCCCATGTCCCAGTTGGCGAGGAGCGAGGTGCCGCCCAGCTCCTGCTTTGCCTGAAGGTCGGTGTCGACATCGGTGCGGCGATCGAACGGGTCGGTCGAGGGCACCGTGTAGCCCTGCGCCGCGGCGAGCGCGGCGTACTGGCGATTGAGCGGGCGCTGGGTCGCGCCGATGCGGGCGTAGTACTGGACGCAGCAGTTCGGATTCTGGCGGTTGTAGTCGCCCGACAGGGTAAGGTCGAGCACGGGCGTGGCGTGCCAGAGGATCTGGGTACGGACGCCGACATTGTCCTGCGCGTTCTGCCATTCGCTCTGGCGGACGTTGCGGATCGTGCCGCGGCGAGAGGTGACGGAGGCGGACAGGCGGATCGCGACTTTGTCGTCGATCAGCGGGCCGGACACGGACGCCTTGCCCTGCAAGAAGTCGTAGTTGCCGCCGGTCAGCTCGACCCGCGCCTCGGGGCTGAAGCTGGGCGCGCGGGTGTAGATGTTGATCGCGCCGGCGGTGGTGTTCTTGCCATACAAGGTGCCCTGCGGGCCTCGCAGCACCTCGATCCGCTCGGTGTCGGTGAAGTCGAAGGTCGCGGACGCGATGCGGCTGTAATAGACCTGGTCGACATAGATGCCGACCCCCTGCTCGATCCCGTCGTTGGTCAGGCCGAACGGCGCGCCGAGCCCGCGGATGTTGGCGGCGGAGTTGCGCGGGTTGGTGGAATAGAACTGGAGCGTCGGCTGGAGCTGAGTCAGCCGGTTGACGTTGTACGCGCCGGTCTCCGCCAGCGCCTGTCCGCCGATCACCGAGATCGCGATGGGGACGTTCTGCACCGTCTCGCTGCGGCGGCGCGCGGTGACGATGATGTCTCCTCCGCCCTGCTGAGCAGTGCCGAGCCGGCCGTCCTGCGCCACCGCCTCGCCCAGCGGGGTCGCGTCGACCTGCGGCGGGGCGGTGGCCGCGCCGCCAGGTCCCGCGGTCTGATCGGGCGGCGTCTGGCCCGTGCCGACCTGTCCGGCCAGCAGCAGCGCGAGCGTGAGCGTCATGGTGTCCCCCATTGATCCGCTCGCAATCTCCACCCGATCGATGGGTAAACCAGCCCCGATCTGCTTGGGCCGGCGATAGGTGAGCTTCAGGTGGTTGGGATCGTTGGCGAAACCACCCTCTTGAAGCGGCGCGCGACGTCACCATCTTCCGGCTCGGCGGCGCCGTTCCGGGCCGCCGCGGTGCCGCACCATCGGTGGGCACCGGACCTTGCGTCAACTCGCTCATCGGAGGATTTGATATGCGTCTGGACCTGACCCCCTATCGTCGTTCGACCATCGGTTTTGACCGGTTGTTCGACCTGCTCGAAACCAACGCGCGCGCGTCCGCGCCCGAGAACTACCCCCCGTTCAACCTCGAACGCGTCGCCGACGACCGTTACCGCATCACGTTGGCGGTGGCCGGTTTCACCCGCGACGAGATCGAGATCACCGCGCAGCAGAACCTGCTGCTCGTGTCCGGCAAGAAGGATGAGCGCGCCAACGCGAACTTCCTCCATGTCGGGATCGCCAACCGCTCGTTCGAGCGCCGCTTCGAACTCGCCGATTTCGTGTTCGTCGAGGATGCGCGGCTGAATGACGGGCTGCTCGTCATCGACCTCGTCCGCGAGGTGCCCGAGGCGATGAAACCCAAGAGCATCGCGATCAGGACGGGCGCACCGTTCGCCGCGGTCGACGCGCCCGCTGCGGATGAAGCGCAGGCGGCGTAACCGGCTCGGCGCCTTCTTTGAACTCCCGGAAGGTGCCTGAGAGCGCCCGGGCCCGATGGGTCCGGGCGTTTTCGCGTCAAGCGGCCTGGCGGAGCGCCGGCAGCGTTACCGGTGGCAGCGCGCGCAAGGCGGGGCGCGCGAAGAGATAGCCCTGCATGTAGCGGACGCCCAGCGCGCGCAGCATCCCGTATTCCGCCTCCGTCTCGATGCCTTCGGCGATCGCGACGATACCCATCCGCGTCAGCATCCTGAGGACGCCTTCGACGATCAGCCGGCGGGGCAGGTCACGGTCGAGGTCGCGGATCAGCTCCATGTCGAGCTTGACCATGTCGGTCTGCAACCGGGCCAGCAGCCCCAGGCCCGCATGCCCTGCGCCGAAATCGTCGATGGCGGTCACGAAGCCCATCTGCCGGTACGCTTCGACGATCCCTGCGACATGATCGGTGTCGGCCATCCGCTCGCTTTCGGTGAACTCGAACACCAGCCGGTCGGCCGGGAAACCGACGCGCCGGGCGGTCTTGAGCGTCAGCTGGATGCACGCCACCGGAGAGTAGACGGCGTTGGGCAGGAAGTTGATTGACAGGGCGGCGGGCGTGTCGAGGATGCCGGCGGCGACCGCCTGCTCGATCGCCGCGACCCGGCATTGCTGGTCAAAGGCGTAGCGATTCTGGGCCGTGACACGGGCGAGCACGGCGGCGGCCCCCTCCCCGTCCCCGCCGCGGACCAGCGCCTCGTACGCGACGGTTATCCCGGTTTCGACATCGACGATCGGCTGGAAGGCCATGGCGATGCCGAAATCCTCCGACTCGGCCCGACACCCGATGCAGCCACCCTGTTTCGTCACGCCATGCTCCTGATTGAGCGGCGACGGTAACGGTGCAAGGTTAATCGGGCGTACTTAGCCGATGTTAATTCTAGACGAGCCGGCTCTGCTTCAGCGCCGCTTCGATGAAGCTCGCGAACAGGGGATGCGGGTCGAACGGCTTGCTCTTCAGCTCGGGGTGGAACTGGACGCCGACGAACCAGGGGTGGTCGGGCCGCTCGACGATTTCCGGCAGGGTGCCATCTGGAGAAAGGCCGCTGAATACGAGACCGCCCTGCTCCAGCGCGTCCTTGTAGTGGGTGTTGACTTCGTAGCGGTGGCGGTGGCGTTCGCTGATCGCGGTATCGCCATAGATCGAGGCGACGACGCTGTTGCCCGCCAGCGTGGCGTCGTACGCGCCGAGGCGCATCGTGCCGCCGAGGTCGCCCTGTTCCTCGCGCTTTTCCAGCCCCTCGCGCCCCATCCATTCGGTGATGAGGCCGACCACCGGCTCGGGCGTCGGGCCGAACTCGGTCGAGGAGGCTTCGGCGATGCCGGCGAGGTCGCGCGCGCCCTCGACGCAGGCCATCTGCATCCCGAAGCAGATACCGAAATAGGGCACTCGACGCTCGCGGGCGAAGCGGACCGAACGGATCTTGCCCTCCGCGCCGCGCTCGCCGAACGCGCCGGGAACGAGGATCGCGTGGCAGGGCTCTAGGTTACGGGCAATCTCGGCGGCGTCGTCGCCCTCGAACAGCTCGGCATCGATCCAGCGGATGTTGACCTTGACCCGGTTGGCGATGCCGCCGTGGACCAGCGCCTCGTTCAGGGACTTGTACGCGTCCTGGAGGCCGACATATTTGCCGACGACGCCGACGGTCACCTCGCCCTCGGGGTTGGTGAGGCGGTCGACGATGTCCTGCCAGCGGGCGAGGTCGGGCGCGTCGCCGGGTTCGATCGCGAAGGCCCGCAGGACTTCGGCGTCGAGGCCCTCGGCATGGTATTGGAGGGGGACGGCGTAGATGCTCCTGGCGTCGAGCGCGGGAATGACCGCGGCGGCGGGGACGTTGCAGAACTGCGCGATCTTGGCGCGTTCGGAGACCGGCAGCGGCTGTTCGCAACGGCAGACGAGGACGTCGGGCGCGACGCCGAGCGCGGCGATCTCGCGAACCGAGTGCTGGGTCGGCTTGGTCTTCAGCTCGCCGGCGGCGGCGATATAGGGGACCAGGGTGACGTGGATCGACACCGACTGGCCGCGGCCGAGGTCGTTGCGGAGCTGGCGGATCGCCTCGATGAAGGGAAGCGATTCGATGTCGCCGACCGTGCCGCCGATCTCGCACAGGACGAAGTCGAGGTCGTCGGTTTCGGCCAGCGCGAACTGCTTGATCGCGTCGGTGACGTGGGGGATCACCTGGACGGTGGCGCCGAGGTAATCGCCGCGACGTTCGCGCTCGATGATCGTCTTGTAGATGCGGCCGCTAGTGATGTTGTCCGACTGGCGCGAGGCGACCCCGGTGAAGCGTTCGTAATGCCCCAGGTCTAGGTCGGTCTCCGCGCCATCGTCGGTGACGTAGACCTCGCCGTGCTGGTACGGACTCATCGTGCCCGGATCGACGTTCAGATAGGGATCGAACTTGCGGATGCGGACCCGATAGCCGCGTGCCTGGAGGAGGGCCGCGAGCGATGCCGCCATGAGCCCTTTGCCCAGCGACGAGACCACGCCGCCGGTGATGAAGATGTACCGCGCCATGGGAAGAAACGCCTAGCTTGGAAGGGGGGCGCGCGACAAGCGCCCGCGGTTCACCCGCGGGGCCGGTTGCGACGAAACGAGGGTGTCAGCGCTGGAGCGGAACGGCACCGTTGGCCGCCGCGGCGGCGTTGGTCGCGGTGTCGGCCGCCTGCCCGCCGAACGGGGCGGCGTCGCGAGGTGCCGGCTGGCTCGGGATTTCTGTGCGGGGCCGGGCGAGCGAGGTGTCGATCGTCTCCGCCTTGCGGGTCGCGGCCAGCACCGCCAGCGCGATCGACATCAGCACGAACAGGCTGGCGAGCACCGCGGTCGCCCGCGTCAGGAAGTCGGCGGCCCCGCGCGCAGACATGAGGCCCGAGGGCGACCCGCCCATGCCAAGCCCGCCGCCTTCCGATCGCTGCATCAGGATCACCGTCACCAATGCGGCGGCGATCAGGGCGTGGACGACGAGCAAGAACGGGAACATGCGGCAATCCGGATCGGGAATGAAGCGCGGCACATAGGCGACCCCTCCCCCGCGATCAACCGCGGGTGTCCCGCCCAACCCATCGCGGGCCGGCAAAGGTTCGGAAACATCGGGAATCGGAGGGAAACCAGCGTGGCGGGCGGGCGTTATGATCGCGAAACGAGGCTCCCGGCCCCCGCCGGACGCCGCAACGGGATGACACGCCGTGGCAGCCGCTGACCCCCATTCGCTCGCGAACTGGATGACCGCGCTGGTCGACTATGTCCGCTCGGGCGAGCCCGACCTGACCAACCGGCAGATGGCGCTGCTGATGGTGGTGTACCTGAAGCCGGGGCCGCATACGGTGCGCGGGCTGGCGCGCGCGCTCAACGTTTCCAAGCCGGTTGTCACCCGCGCCTTGAACAGGCTGGGTGCGCTCGGCTATCTGCGCCGCCAGCGCGACGATAGCGACAAGCGCAACATCTTCGTCGCGCGCACCGCGGAAGGGGCAGATTTTCTTGAAGAGTTCGAGCACTTCATCGGTGACGGCGATACCCCCGTCGCCCGCCCGGTCGCCGCGTAGGGCGTTCGCGCTCACCGGCCCGTCGGCGGTGCTCGATCCGTCGACCCATGCCGTGCGTCCGGACCTCGCGGACGTTCGCCTGGCCGAGCAGGTGTTCGCGCCGCATTATGCGCAGGCCGTACCGTGCGTGCTGGGTGCCGTGACCGAGCTGTCCGCCGAACGCGGCGGGCCGGCGGTCGCGACGTTGGATGCGGGCGAGACGTTCGAGGTGCTCGACCTGGTCGGCGACCATGGCTGGGGGATCGCCCCTGCCCGCCGGCTGGTTGGCTATGTCGCGCGCGACGCGCTGGGCTGGGCATGAGCGCCAGCGTCTTCATCGACGGCGCGGCGGGCACCACCGGGCTGGAGATCCGCGACCGGCTGAGCGGGCGACGCGACCTGTCGGTGATCGTGCTCGACGAAGATCGGCGCAAGGACGCAGGCGCGCGAAGCGAGGCGCTCAACGATGCGGACTTCGTGATCCTGTGCCTGCCCGACGAGGCAGCGCGCGAGTCGGTGGCGTTGATCCGCAACGAGCGGACGCGGGTGATCGACGCGTCCAGCGCGCACCGGACCGCGCCGGGGTGGACCTATGGCTTTGCCGAGCTCGATCCGGGGCAGGCGGAGCGGATCGCGGCGGCGCGGCTGGTGAGCAATCCCGGCTGCTATCCCACCGGCTTCCTGGCGCTGGTGCGGCCGCTGGTGCGTGGCGGTCTGCTCTCGGGCGAGGCGCTGCTGGCCGTCAACGCGACCTCGGGCTATTCGGGCGGGGGCAAGGCGATGGTGGCGGAGTTCGAGGACGGCGCCGCCGCGCCGACCGCGTTCCGCGCCTATGCGCTGGCGTTGGGGCACAAGCACCTGCCCGAGATGGCGCGCCATGCCGGGCTCGCCCGCCCACCGGTGTTCCAACCGGCGGTCGCGAATACCTATCGCGGGATGGTGGTGGAGGTGCCGCTGCACATGGCGCAGCTGAAGCCCGGCGCGACCGCGGCGGACGTCGATGCGGCGCTGTTCGAGGCGTACCCGGCGGGCGGACTGGTGCGGGTGGCGCAGGCCGAGGCGAAGGCGATCGGGATCGAGGACGATGCGCGCACCGACCGGATGACGCTCCACGCCTTTGCCGATCCCGCCGCGGCGCAGATGCGGCTGGTCGCGACGCTCGATAACCTGGGCAAGGGCGCGGGCGGGGCGGCCGTGCATAACCTAAACATCATGGCCGGGCTCGATCCGCTCGCCGGCCTCGTCCTGGATAAGGAATAACGCATGCAGCGAAATCCGGTGGGCAAGCTGCTCCTGTTCGGGGCGACTGGCGATCTTGCGCGGCGGATGCTGCTGCCCTCGCTCTACGGGCTCCACGCGGACAAGCTGCTGCCCGAGGGGCTGACGATCATCGGGTCGGCGCGATCGGACCATGATGACGCAAGCTTCCGCGAGTTCGCCAAGGCGGCGCTGGACGAGTTCCTGCCCGAGGATCGCAAGGACGAGGGCGCGCTGGCGGGGTTCCTCGACCGGGTGACCTATCAGGCGGCCGACCTGTCCGATCCGGGCTCGTTCGCGCCGCTGGCCCAGAAGGTCGGCGATGTCGCGGGCGGGCTCGCGATCTACCTGTCGACCGCGCCGTCGCTGTTCGAGGCGGCGATCACCGGGCTGGAGGGCGCGGGGCTGGCCGGGCCGACCGTGCGGATAGCGCTGGAAAAGCCGCTGGGGTACGACCTGGAGACCAGCCGCGAGATCAACGACGCGGTGGGGAAGGGCTTTCCAGAGGAGCGGACCTATCGGATCGATCATTATCTCGGCAAGGAAACGGTCCAGAACATCCTGGCGCTGCGCTTCGGCAATTCGTTCTTCGAGCCGGTGTGGAACGCGCGCGGGATCGACAACGTCCAGATCACCATCGCCGAAACCGTCGGGCTGGAGGAGCGCGCGGGTTATTACGAGACCGCGGGCGCGCTGCGCGACATGGTGCAGAACCACATCCTCCAGCTGGTCGCGCTGATCGCGATGGAGCCCCCTGCCCGCTTCGACGGGACGGCGGTGCGCGACGAGAAGGCGAAGGTGTTCCGCTCGCTGCGGCTGCCGACGCCGGAGGAGGTGCCCCACGTCACCGTGACCGGCCAGTACAGCGACGGCGCGGTCAAGGGGCAGTTCGTCAAGAGCTACACCGACGAACTGGGCAAGCCTTCGACCACCGAGACCTTCGTCGCGGTCAAGGCGCATGTCGACAACTGGCGCTGGCAGGGCGTGCCCTTCTACCTGCGCACGGGCAAGCGGCTGCCTGCGCGCCGGTCCGAGATCGCGATCCAGTTCAAGCCGGTACCCCATTCGATGTTCGCAGGGCGCGGCGGGCTGCTCCAGCCCAACGTGCTGGTGATCCGGTTGCAGCCGGAGGAATATGTCCAGCTGCTGGTGATGGCCAAGGAGCCGGGGCTGGACCGCGAGGGGGTGCGACTCCGCGAGGTGCCGCTCAACCTGTCGCTCGACCACGAGTTCGCGGGGACGCGGCGGCGGATCGCCTACGAACGCCTGCTGCTCGACCTGATCGAGGGTGACCAGACGCTGTTCGTCCGCCGCGACGAGGTGGAGGCGCAATGGGCGTTCATCGACGCCATCCGCAAAGGATGGGTAGCGAACGACTGCAAGCCCAGGAGCTATCCGTCGGGCAGCTGGGGACCGTCCGCCGCGATTGCGTTGACCGAGCGCGACGGGGTGTCGTGGAAGGACGATTGATTTCATACTGCCGTCACCCCGGCCCTTTCGGCGAAGCTCAAGACATGCTTGAGCCGGGATCCCGCTTCTGCTCGAAGCGGGAAGAAGCGGGATGCCGGATCAAGTCCGGCATGACGAAGGAAGAAGCATGAGCGACGAGATCGAATGGTGGGATTACGAGGATGCCGCCGAGCTGGCCGAGGCGGTCGCGGGCGACATCCAGTTCGTGATCGAGAGCGCGCTGGATGCGCGCGGATCGGCGGTGGTGGCGCTGGCGGGGGGCAAGACCCCCTTCCCCGCCTACGAGAAGCTCGCCAAGGCGAAGCTCGACTGGAAGAAGGTGACGATTGTCCCTACAGACGAGCGGATCGTCAAGCTAGGCGACCCGCTGTCCAACGTGACCGCGCTGGGCAAGATCTTCATTCCCAAGGGCGCGCGGGTGGTACCGATCGTGCCGGCGGCGACGCCCGACCATAAGGCGGCGGGGAGGTCGGCGGATGCGCTGTTGCAGGACCTGCACTGGCCGCTCGACCTGTGCCTGCTGGGCGTAGGCGGCGACGGGCATACCGCATCCATCTTTCCGGGGCCCGATTTCGACGAGGCGCTGAACGGCCCGCGCGAGCGGCGCGCGCTGGGCGTCATGCCCGATCCGCTGCCGGCGGAAGCGCCGGTCGCGCGGGTCAGCCTTTCGCGGGCGGGGATCATCGGCGCCAAGGCGGTGATGATCGCGGTCACCGGCCAGGGCAAGCGCGACGTCATCGAGCAGGCGATCAAGCAGGGCGCGGGGTCGCCCTATCCGATCGGGCGCGTGCTCGCCGATGCGGAGCTGCCAGTGGACATTCATTGGGCGCCGTGAACTGTTAACGTCACCCCGGACTTGTTCCGGGGTCCACCGTGCCGCAAAGACCGCGACCGATGCTCTTGCGGAGCGGTGGATGCCGGGACGGGCCCGGCATGACGAGTCGAGGTGTGATGAACCCCCAAGTTGAGGCCGTCACCGACCGGATCGTCGAGCGCTCGCGCCCGACGCGGTCGGCGTATCTCGCCTTTATCGAGCGTGAGCGCGAGGCGACGATCCGCCGCCCGAACCTGGGCTGCGCCAACCTCGCCCATGCCTATGCCGGGACGGACGAGGACCGCGACGCGATGCGTGCCGACCGCGGCATGAACATTGGCATCGTCACCGCGTACAACGACATGCTGTCGGCGCACGCGGTCTACTATCGCTATCCCGAACAGATGAAGGTCTGGGCGCGCGAGGTCGGCGCGACAGCGCAGGTCGCGGGCGGGGTGCCAGCGATGTGCGACGGGGTGACGCAGGGCTATCCGGGCATGGAGCTGTCGCTGTTCAGCCGCGACACCATCGCTCTGTCGACCGCGGTAGCGCTGAGCCACGGCACGTTCGAGGGTGCGGCGCTGCTCGGCATTTGCGACAAGATCGTGCCGGGGCTGTTGATGGGGGCGCTGCGCTTCGGCCACCTGCCGATGGTGCTGATCCCCGGCGGGCCGATGCCGACCGGGATCGCCAACAAGGCCAAGGCGGCGGTACGCGAGCGCTATGCGGTTGGCGAGGCGACCCGCGACGAACTGCTCGATACCGAGATCCAGGCGTACCACGGCAAGGGCACCTGCACTTTCTACGGCACCGCCAACACCAACCAGATGATGATGGAGGTGATGGGGCTCCACATGCCGGGCGCGGCATTCGTCAATCCGGGCACCAGGCTGCGGCAGGAACTGACCCGCGCCGCGACGCACCGATTGGCGGCGATCGGCGCGCGGGGCGATGACTATCGCCCGATCGGTTGGTGCATCGATGAAAAGGCGGTGGTCAACGCCGCGGTGGGCCTGCTCGCCACCGGAGGCTCGACCAACCACCTGCTCCACCTGCCCGCGATCGCGCGGGCGGCGGGAATCGTGATCGACTGGGAGGACATGGACCGGCTGTCCACCGCCGTGCCGCTGATCGCGCGGGTCTATCCCAACGGGTCGGCGGACGTGAATGCGTTCGAGGCGGCGGGGGGCATGCCCTTCGTGATCCGCGAGCTGATCGGCGGCGGCTATCTGCACCGCGACATCCTGACCGTCGGGGCGAGCGACCTGTCGGCATTCGGCGAGCGGCCGGTGCTCGACGGCGACGCGCTCGACTGGACGCCTGCAGGCGACAGTGGCGACGAGACGATCCTGCGCCCCGTCGACCGCCCCTTTTCGCCGGACGGGGGGATGCGCATCCTCCAGGGCAATATCGGCCGCGCGTGCATCAAGGTGTCGGCGGTCAAGCGCGAGCGCTGGGTGGTCGAGGCACCGGCGCGCGTGTTCCACGACCAGCTCGACGTGCTGGAGGCGTTCAAGGCGGGCGATCTGGAAAGCGACGTCGTGGTGGTGGTCCGCTTCCAGGGGCCGCGCGCGAACGGGATGCCCGAGCTCCACAAGCTGACCCCGCCGCTGGGCGTGCTCCAGAACCGCGGGTTCCGGGTGGCGCTGGTGACGGACGGACGCATGTCGGGGGCGAGCGGCAAGGTGCCGTGCGCGATCCATGTCAGCCCGGAGGCACTGGGCGGAGGCGCGATCGGCAAGGTGCGCGACGGCGACATGATCCGGGTCGACGCGGTCGCGGGGACGGTGGACGTGCTGGTGTCCGCCGACGAGTGGGCCGCGCGTCCGCTCGCCGACGCGCCGCCGCCGGCGAGCGGCATGGGACGCGAGCTGTTCGGAATGTTCCGGGGGCTCGCGGACGAAGCGGAAAAGGGTGCGTCCGCGGTGCTGGCGGGCGCGGGGCTGTGACCGGACGTCATCCCGGCGGAAGCTGGGATCGCTCGCCGACGGCGTTGCGCTTGCGGCACGAGACCCCAGCCTTCGCTGGGGTGACGAGGGGAAAGTGGGTATGCACGTCGTCGCGGTAGATATCGGGGGCACCCATGCCCGCTTCGCCATCGCGGAGGTGGCGGGGGGGCGAGTCGTGTCGCTGGGCGAGCCGATGACGCAGAAGACCGCCGAGCACGCCTCGCTCCAGACCGCATGGCAGGCGTTCGCGGCGGCGCAGGGCGGTACCCTGCCCCCCGCGGCGGCAATCTCGGTCGCGTCCCCCATCACCGGCGACGTGATCCGGCTGACCAACAATCCGTGGGTGATCCGCCCGTCGCTGATCCCCGAGCGGCTGGGCGCGCCGACCTGGACGATCATCAACGATTTCGGCGCGGTCGGCCATGCGGTGGGGCAGCTGCCCGCAAACGACTTCGTCCATCTGTGCGGGCCCGACACGCCGCTGCCGGACGCCGGGGTGACGACGGTATGCGGGCCGGGCACCGGGCTGGGCGTGGCGCAGGTCTATCGCACCAACGGGCGCTATCACGTGCTCTCCACCGAGGGCGGGCACATGGACTATGCCCCGCTCGACGCGCTGGAGGACGCGTTCGTCAAGCGGCTGAGGCGGACCTTCACCCGCGTGTCGACCGAGCGGATCTGTTCGGGTCCGGGGATCGTCGCGATCTATGAAACGCTGGCCGAGCTCGAAGGGCGCGCGGTGCCAAGCCGCGACGACCGGGCGATCTGGACCGAGGCGCTGGAAGGCACAGATTCGATCGCGCTCGCCGCGCTCGACCGCTTCTGTCTCGCGATGGGCGCGGTGGCGGGCGACCTAGCGCTGGCGCACGGAGCCAAGGGCGTGGTGATTGCGGGCGGCCTGGGCCTGCGGATCAAGGACCGGCTGCTGCGATCGGGGTTCGACCAGCGCTTCGTCGCCAAGGGGCGGTTCCAGTCGCTGATGGCCTCCATCCCCGTCAAGCTCATCACCCATCCCCAGCCCGGCCTGTTCGGCGCCGCGGCTGCCTTTGCCCAGGAGCATAGTTCGTGACCGACATTGCCACCGTGATGCAGACCAGCGCCGTCATTCCGGTGCTGGTGATCCACGACGCCGCCCAGGCGCGCGGGCTGGCCGAGGCGCTGGTCGCGGGCGGCATCCGGGTGCTGGAGGTGACGCTGCGCACCCCGGCCGCGCTGGACGCGATCCGGATCATGAAGGAGGTGCCCGGCGCGATCGTCGGCGCGGGCACGGTGGTGTCGTTCGAACAGTTCGAGCAGGTGCGCGACGCGGGCGTCGAGTTCATCGTCTCCCCCGGCCTGTCCGCGGGGCTGGGCAGCCGCATCGTCGAGAGCGGGATCCCGTATCTGCCCGGTGTCGCCACCGCGGGCGACATCATGCGCGGGCTCGACATGGGGCTGACCCACTTCAAGTTCTTCCCCGCCGAGGCCAGCGGCGGGCTGCCCGCTTTGAAGGCGTTGGCCGCGCCCTTCTACCAGTGTCGCTTCTGCCCCACCGGCGGCATCACCGAGGCGACCGCGCCCGACTGGCTGGCGTTCGACCCCGTGCTGTGCGTCGGCGGCAGCTGGCTGACCAGCGGCACGCTCGCCGAGGTGGAAGCCAAGGCGCGGGCGGCGGCGGGATTGAAGGGTTGATCGCCGCTTTCGTCGCCACGGTCGCGTAACGATCGCCACCGTCGCACGCGTCACGACCGCGCGCCTCCTGCGCCCTACCCCGCGTGTCGACCCCGATCTGCGGGGACGAACACCGGCAACAGGAGGCCACATCATGACCCGCACGACCCTTTTCCTCGCATCGCTCGCGACGCTGGCGGCCGCCCCCGCCGGGGCGCAGAGCTTCACCGGGCCGCGCGTCGAGGCGCAGATCGGCTATGACGCGGTCAAGGGCGACGCGGTGCCGCGCGACCTCGAGACCATCGACGGCGTTCGGGTGGGCGGCGCGATCGGCTATGACATTGCGCTGGCGCCCAAGGTAATCGCGGGTGTAGAGGCAGGCCTCGGCTTCGACCTGGCGGACACCAGCCGGGCGACGATCGTCGGGACCGCCGCAACCGAGCGCTATCGCCTCGACAACGGGCGCGACATCGACCTGTCGGCGCGGATCGGCTTTCTCGTCAGCCCCGGGACGATGATCTACGCCAAGGCTGGCTGGGCGAATAGCGCGTTCCGGGCACGGCTGGAACGGACCGCAGGCACCGCCACCACCCGTACCGAGGTGACCGCGCACGAGGACGGGCTGCGGATCGGCGGCGGCGTCGAGCAGAGGCTGGGCGACCACGCCTATGCCAAGGCCGAGTACCGCTACACGACCTATGGCGACGGGGTGGACCGGCACCAGGCGCTGGTCGGCTTCGGCTATCGTTTCTGACCGGCGGCGGGCGGCTTCCCGACCAGGGGAGCCGCCGCCATCACATTTCGCCGCGCGAGCGGCGGATGGCATACCACTTCTTCACGTTGGCGTTGTGCTCGGCGAGCGTGTTCGCGAAGACGTGCCCACCGGTGCCGTCCGCGACGAAGTAGAGCGCCTGGCTCTGCGCCGGGTCGAGCACCGCGGCGATGCTGGCGCGGCCGGGATTGGCGATCGGGCCGACCGGCAGGCCGGGGCTGGCATAGGTGTTGTAGCCGTTCTTCGCGCGCAGTTCGGACACGCGGATGCGGCGGCCGAGCGGGCGGCCCTTGGTGATCGGGTAGATCACGGTCGGATCGGCCTGGAGCGGCATCCCCAGCCGCAGGCGGTTGCCATAGACCGCGGCGACGGTGCGGCGTTCGGATGGCTTGCCGGTTTCCTTCTCGACGATCGAGGCGAGGGTTATCGCCTGTTCGGGCGTGGTGACCGCGATCCCCGGCTTGCGCTTCGCCCAGGCGGCCGCGAGGTAATCGCGCATTGCCCGCTCCATTCGCGCGGCCACCGCGGCGCGGGTGTCGCCGCGCCCGAAGGCGTAGCTGTCGGGGAGCACCGAGCCTTCGCGCGGGACCGCGACGCTGCCGGTCAGCCCGTCCGCGCGCATCAGCGCGTCGTGGACGAGAACGGACGGGTAGCCCTCGGGCACCGCCACCAGCCGTTGCAGCGTCCGCCCCGATTGCAGCAGCGCCAGGATGTCGCGGGGGCTGGCACCAGGCGGGATCTCGTACTCGCCAGCCTTGATCGACCCACTGCCGCCAAGCAGCCGCGCGAACAGGCGGAAGCGGCTGGCGGAGCGGATCGTCCCCGCCTTCTCCAACGCGGCGGCGGTCGAGGCCAGGCTCGCGCCCTGCGGCACCACCACCGCGACCGGGCGGGCGGCGGGACCGCTGCCGCCCCAACCCTGAAGGAGGACGAAGCCGGCGATCACCGCGATGGCGATCAGAATACCGAGGCAGCCGAGTTTTCGCATACCGCTCCTTGTGCTCCCGCGAAGGCGGGAGCCCAGACTGGGTCCCCGCCTGCGCGGGGACACATCCTAAACCGCCCGCATCACCAGCGACGCGTTGGTGCCGCCGAACCCGAAGGAGTTGTTGAGCACCGCGCGCACCTTCCGTTCCTTGGCGGTGTGGGGCACGAGGTCGACCCCGGCGCAGTTCTCGCTCGGATTGTCGAGGTTGAGCGTCGGCGGCACCACCCCGTCGCGCATCGCGAGGATGCAGAAGATCGATTCCACCGCCCCCGCACCGCCGAGCAGGTGACCGATCGCGGACTTGGTCGAGCTCATCGACACGCCGTCCATGTCGCTGCCGAACAGCCGGCGGACCGCGCCCAGCTCCAGCTCGTCGCCGAGCGGGGTCGAGGTGCCGTGGGCGTTGATATAGTCGATGTCCGACAGCGCCAGCCCCGACTTCCTCATCGCCATCTGCATCGACCGGAACGCGCCCGACCCCTCCGGATGCGGCGCGGTGACGTGATAGGCGTCGCCCGATAGGCCATAGCCGATCACCTCGGCATAGACCGTCGCGCCGCGGGCCTTGGCGCGCTCATATTCCTCCAGCACGACGATGCCGGCGCCCTCGCCCATCACGAAGCCGTCGCGGTCCTTGTCCCATGGCCGGCTGGCGCGCCACGGCTCGTCGCGGAACCCGGTCGACAGCGCGCGCGCCTGGCCGAAGCCGGCGATGCCGATCGGGCACACCGTGCTTTCTGCTCCCCCTGCGAGCATCACGTCGGCGTCGTCCATCGCGATCATCCGCGCGGCGTCGCCGATCGAGTGCGCCCCGGTCGAGCAGGCGGTCACCACCGCGTGGTTGGGGCCCATCAGCCCGTACTTGATCGACACCTGACCCGAGATCAGGTTGATGAGGCGGCCATGGACGAAGTGCGGGCTGACCCGCTTGGGGCCCTTGGCCGCGAGCACCAGCGACTCGGATTCGATCCCCGGCAGTCCGCCGATGCCCGATCCGATCGAGCAGCCGGCGCGGAACCGCTCCTCCTCGCTCATATCGGTGAGGCCGGCATGTTCGAGCGCCTGGCCGGCGGCGTCGATGCCGTAGACGATGAAGGGATCGACCTGCCGCTGGATCTTGTGGTCGACGCGCTTGCCGGGATCGAAGCCGTATTCGTGGTCGGCCGGCTTCACCTCGCACGCGTAGTTCGACTGGAAGTCGGTCGCGTCGAAGCGGCGGATGGTGTCCGCGCCCGACTTGCCGGCGACGATGTTCTTCCACGCGGTCTCGACGTCCGCACCCAGCGGAGTGACGAGGCCGAGGCCGGTTACGACGACACGCCGCATATCTGTCTCCTGCCGCCTGAGTCGCGCGCGGCACCGCGGTTCAACAAAACAGGCCCAGACCCGTTCGGGCTGAGCCTGTCGAAGCCCTGTCCTGCCTTCCGGAGAAGAGCCCTTCGACTAGCTCAGGGCGAACGGGTGTCTGGAGGGACGGAGGCCGAGGCTCAGGCCTTGTGCTCGTCGATGTAGGCGATCGCGTCCTTGACGGTCGTGATCTTCTCGGCGGCGTCGTCGGGGATCTCGACCCCGAACTCTTCCTCGAACGCCATCACCAGCTCGACGATGTCGAGGCTGTCGGCGCCCAGATCGTCGATGAAGCTCGCATCCTCGGTCACCTTGTCGGCCTCGACGCCCAGGTGCTCGACGACGATCTTCTTCACGCGGTCGGCAGTCTCGCTCATGATAGTCCCTCTTTGAACGGGTGTTTGCGTATTCCTGAACGTCGGTAGAACGGGCTCGGGCGGCTGGCAAGGGGGCCGCGCCCGGCCCGTCCCCTTACAGCATCGCCATGCCGCCGTTGACGTGGAGGGTCTGCCCCGTGACGTAACCCGCCTCGCGGCTGGAAAGGTAGACCACAGCCGCGCCGATATCCTCGCCAGCGCCCAGGTCGCCCGCCGGGATGCGGCCCAGGATCGCAGCCCGCTGCGCCTCGTTCAGCGCGTCGGTCATCGCCGAACGGATGAAGCCGGGCGCGACGCAGTTGACGGTGATCCGGCGGCTGGCGAGCTCCTGCGCCAACGCCTTGGACATGCCGACCAGCCCGGCCTTCGAGGCGGCGTAGTTCGCCTGGCCGGGGTTACCCGTGGCCCCGACCACCGAGGTGATCGAGACGATGCGGCCGAAGCGCGCCTTCATCATCGGCTTGGCGGCGGCGCGGCACAGCCGGAACGCGGCCTGGAGGTTGACGCGGAGGACCTCGTCCCACTCCTCGTCCTTCATCCGCATCGCGAGGTTGTCGCGGGTGACGCCGGCATTGTTGACGAGGATGTCGAGCCGCCCGAGCCCCGCCACCGCCTGCGGCACCAGCGCGTCCACCGCCGCGCCGTCGGACAGGTCGCACGGCAGCGCGACATGGTCCCCGCCCAGCGTCTCGCGAAAATCCTGGAGCTTGGCCGCATTGCTCCCCGACACCGCCAGTCGCGCCCCCTGCCCCGCCAGCGCCCGCGCGATCGCCGAGCCGATGCCTCCGGACGCGCCGGTAACGAGAGCGGTCATGCCTGAAAGGTCGAACATAGCCTGTCATCCTGATTGTGATCGGGTCAGAGTCGAGCGGCCAACGCCTCCACGTCGGCCATGGTGACGACGCTCACCGCCTCCACGTCCGGCGTGATGCGTTTGACCATGGGGGCGAGGACCTTGCCGCCGAACTCGACGAACTCGGTCACGCCAGCCGCCGCCATCGCGAGCACCGACTCGCGCCAGCGGACCATGCCGGTGACCTGCTGGACCAGCGCGACGCGGATCGCGCCGGGGTCGGCGATCGGGGCCGCGTCGACGTTGCAGAACACCGGCACCAGCGGCGCGGCGATGCGCGCGTCGAGCAGCGCGGTCTCCATCGCGTCGGCGGCGGGCTGCATCAGCGGGCAGTGGAAGGGGGCGGAGACGGGGAGCAGGATGCCGCGCTTGGCGCCGAGCTCCTTCGCCAGCGACACCGCGCGCTCGACGGCGGCGCGGTGGCCGGAGATGACGACCTGGGTCGGATCGTTGTCGTTGGCGACGGTGCAGGTCAGCTCCGCGCCGCCCTCCGCCAGGATCGAGTCCGTGGCCGCGCCGGCGATGGTGCGCGCGAGCTCCAAGTCTGCGCCGAGCAGCGCCGCCATCGCGCCCTCGCCCACCGGCACCGCCGCCTGCATCGCCTGCCCCCTCAGCCGGAGCAGCCGGGCGGTGGTGGCAAGGTCGAACGCCTCGGCCGCACAGAGGGCGCTATATTCGCCGAGCGAATGGCCTGCGACGTAATCAGCCTTGTCGGCGAGGCGGAGGCCGCCCTCGCCCAGCACGCGCAGGGTGGCGACCGCGTTGGCCATGATCGCGGGCTGCGCGTTCTCGGTGAGGGTCAGCTCGTCGGCTGGCCCTTCCGCCATCAGCCGCGCCAGGTTCTGGCCGAGCGCGTCGTCGACCTCCTCGAACACCGCGCGCGCGGTCGCGCTGGCGTCGGCGAGCGCGGCACCCATGCCGACCGCCTGGCTGCCCTGGCCGGGGAAGATGAATGCGCGCAACGAACCTCTCCTGCTTGGTCGGCGGGCCGGGTACGGCGCTTGCCTTTGCCGCGCAAGGCGCTAAGGGGTGCGGGTCGCGGCGTGGGGTTTTGTCCTCTCGCCGCGTGACGTTTTGCACGACAGCCGGAGGGGCAGGCGCATGGGGCGCCCGTCAGCGATCGGTAACACAAGAAAGTGGACGCATGGCTCTGTACGAGCACGTGTTCCTTGCGCGCCAGGACCTGGCACAGGCGCAAGTGGACCAGATGGCGGAAGCCGCCACCAAGATCATCACCGAGGGCGAAGGCCGGGTCGTCAAGGCCGAGACCTGGGGGCTGCGCAGCCTCGCCTATCGCATCAGCAAGAACCGCAAGGCGCATTACGTGATGCTCGAGATCGACGCGCCCGGCGCTGTCGTCGCCGAGCTGGAGCGCCAGGCCCAGATCAACGAGGACATCATCCGCTACATGACCGTCAAGGTCGACGAGCTGGAGCAGGGTCCGACCGTGATGATGCGCAAGCAGGAGCGCGACCGCGAGCGCCGCGGCGATCGTGAAGGCGGGCGTGACGGTGGTCGCGATGGCGGCCCGCGCGGGGACCGCCCCGATCGCGCCTCGCGTCGTGACTCTCAAGAGGAGGTCGCATAATGGCCCGTCCGTTCTTTCGCCGCCGCAAGTCGTGCCCGTTCAGCGCCAAGGATGCGCCCCGGATCGACTACAAGGACGTCCGCCTGCTCCAGGGCTTCGTGTCCGAGCGTGGCAAGATCGTGCCGTCGCGCATCACCAGCGTGTCCGCCAAGAAGCAGCGTGAGCTGGCGCAGGCGATCAAGCGCGCGCGTCACCTGGGCCTGCTGCCCTACGTCGTGAAGTGAGGAGATAGGCAGATGGACGTCATTCTGCTTGAGCGCGTCGAGAAGCTCGGCGCCATCGGCGACGTAGTGAAGGTGAAGGACGGGTTCGCCCGCAACTTCCTGCTCCCGCGCAAGAAGGCGCTTCGTGCGAACGAGGCCAACCGCAAGGTGTTCGAGGCGAACCGCGCCCGCATCGAAAGCGACAACGCCAACCGCCGCGGCGACGCCGAGAAGGAAGCCAAGGGGTTCAAGGACGCCTCGATCACCCTGATTCGTCAGGCGTCGAACGTCGGCCAGCTCTACGGCTCGGTCGCGGTGCGCGACCTAGTCGAGGCGCTCAACGCCGCCGGGCACAAGGTCGCCAAGTCGGCGGTGGTGCTCGACCGGCCGATCAAGGCGCTGGGCCTGTACGAGGTGCGCGTCGCGCTGCACCCCGAGGTGTCGGTGCCGGTCAAGGTCAACGTCGCCCGCTCGCCCGAAGAGGCCGAGATGCAGGCGCAGGGCGTCGACATCATGGCTCAGGTCTTCGAGGAAGGTCGCGACCAAGGCGGCTTCACCGAGGACTATGACCCCAATGCCGAGCCGGGCGCGACCGCCGAGGCGCAGGGCGAACAGCAGGGCTGAACCGCCCCGTTACGGTACGAAAAGCCCGTCCGGAGTCGATCCGGGCGGGCTTTTCGTATGTCGATCCGGGTGAGTCAGGAATCGGCAACCCGCCGGCCGCCTATAAGGTCGGCATGACCGCCAACTTTTCCGTCCATACGCAGTCCGACCGCGGATTGCTGATCCTGGAGCTCAGCGGCTTCTTCACCGTCGAGGAGGTCGCGGCCTTCGCGGCCGAACGCGACGCCGCGCTTGCCACGCTAGGAATGCCGCCCAACCGGCACGTCACCTTGTGTGACGTGTCCGAATGCAAGATTCAGCCGCAAGACATCGTGGAGACATTCCGCGCGATGCTGATCGATCCACGGGTGGCTGCGGCGCGCTTGGCCATCGTAACTGGATCGTCGCTGGCCCGGATGCAGGTGCGACGGCTGGTAGACCGGCCCAACCTGGCGTTCTTTCCCTCGCGTGGCGAGGCGGAGCGCTGGCTCTTCGCCGAAACACTCGCCGCGTGAGCGTCAGGGGCAGACCACGCAGGCACTGACGACAGCAGCGAGCGGAATCAGGGCGAGGGCGATGGGGACGATGTGCTTCATGTTTGTTGCGCTGGGTTGTTGATCCTGCGCGATGAAATGCACGACGCCGGCCAAGGTTTCCCGGCGATGAACGCCGGTCAGCGGCGGGCGAACAGCCGCTCGACATCGGCCATCGCCAACTTGACCCAGGTTGGGCGGCCATGGTTGCATTGGCCCGAATGGGGGGTCGCCTCCATTTCGCGAAGCAGCGCGTTCATCTCGGCAGGGGCGAGAATGCGGCCCGCGCGGACCGAGCCGTGGCACGCCATGGTCGCCGCGACATGGTCGAGCCGTTCGCGCAGCGACAGCGTCTGATCGAATGCGGCGAGTTCGTCGGCAAGGTCCACAACCAGTCCGGCGGGATCGGCCTGCCCGAGCAGCGCGGGCGTCGCGCGGACCAGCATCGCGCCCGCGCCGAAGCGTTCGAGGACGAGACCGAATTCGCCCAGCTCCTCCACCCGCGCCTCCAGCCGGTCGCAGGCGGGCTCGTCGAGTTCCACGACCTCGGGGATCAGCAATGCCTGTGACGCCACCCGGCCGCCCGCGAGCGCGCGTCGCATGCGTTCGAGTACCAGCCGCTCGTGCGCAGCGTGCTGGTCGACGAGGACGAGGCCGTCCTCCGCCTCGGCGACGATGTAGGTCTTGGCCACCTGTCCCCGCGCGACGCCGAGCGGATGCGCCACTGGCTCGGGCGGGGGTGCCCAGGCGGGCTCGGCGCGGGCACCGGGGGGCGGGGTGAGGAAGGTCGGACGGCGATCGGCCACGCTGCCTGCCGCACGCTCGAACGCGAACGCCGGTGGCGCGGGTTCGGCGATCGGCTCGGGATGGAACAGCGCGGACAGGTCCACCGCGGGCCGCTGGACGACGCGGTGCCCGGCTTCGTCGAGCGCACGGCGGAGCCCCGAGACGATCAGGCCGCGGATCAGCGCCGGGTCGCGGAAGCGGACCTCGGTCTTGGCCGGGTGGACGTTGACGTCGACCTCGCTGGGCGGCAGGTCGAGGAACAGCGCCACCACCGCGTGGCGATCGCGCGGGATCATCTCGGCATAAGCGCCTCGAATCGCGCCGATCAGCAAGCGGTCGCGCACCGGCCGGCCGTTGACGAACAGGTACTGGTGGTCGGCGACCCCACGGTTGAAGGTCGGCAGCCCCGCGATCCCGCCGAGCACGATCCCCTCGCGATCCCAGTCGATCGGCACTGCATTGTCGGCGAGCGCGCGGTCGGTGAGCGCCGCGACCCGCGCCGGGCGTCCCTCTTCCGCCGACACCGACAGAGTCCGGCGGCCGTCATGCTCGACCGCGAAAGCCACATCGGGCCGCGCCATCGCGAGCCGGCGAACCACGTCGAGGCAGGCCGCGTATTCCGATCGCGCCGAGCGCAGGAACTTGCGCCGCGCCGGCACCCGCGCGAACAGCCCGTCGACGACGATGCGCGTTCCCGGCGGCAGCGCGGCGAGGCCCTCTCCCGCCAGCATGCCATTGTCGACCACCCGTCGCCAGCCATCCGCGCCCCGCACCCGGCTCTCGACTGTTAATCGAGCGACCGAGGCGATCGAGGGCAGCGCCTCACCACGAAACCCCAGCGTCGCGACTGCCTCGATCGCCTCGTCGGGCAGCTTGGACGTGGCATGGCGTTCGAGCGCCAGCGCCATGTCGGCCGGCGTCATCCCGCAGCCGTCGTCGGCCACCTCGATCCGTTCGGTGCCCCCCGCCGCGAGCGTCACCGCGATCCGAGTCGCGCCCGCATCGAGCGCGTTCTCGACCAGTTCCTTCAACGCGCTGGCGGGTCTTTCCACCACTTCACCGGCGGCGATCCGGTTGACGAGATGCTCGGGGAGGCGGCGTATTGACACGCACGGCTCCCTAGACCAAGCGGCGACATCCCGCGACCCCGCAGACGATGAACCCCAGGCGACAGCGGCTTGCGGCGGCACGGGACCGAGCGCCGCCCCTTCTCGCCCACGGACCCCCGCCCGATGCCCATCACGCGTTTCTTCAAGCTCATGTCGCAGGACATGGCGATCGATCTCGGCACCGCCAACACGGTGGTCTATGTCCGGGGCCGCGGCATCGTGCTCAACGAACCCTCGGTGGTCGCGATCGAGACGGTCAACGGGATGAAGCGGGTCAAGGCGGTCGGCGACGACGCCAAGCTGATGATGGGCAAGACCCCCGGCAACATCGAGGCGATCCGGCCGCTGCGCGACGGCGTCATCGCCGACATCGACGTTGCCGAGGAGATGATCAAGAAGTTCATCCAGAAGGTCCACGGCGGCAAGAGCCTGCCCTGGAACCGGCCGGAGATCGTGATCTGCGTTCCCTCGGGCTCGACCAAGGTCGAACGCCGCGCGATCCGCGACGCCGCCTCCAACGCGGGCGCGAGCGCGGTGTACCTGATCGAGGAGCCGATGGCCGCCGCGATCGGCGCCGACATGCCGGTGACCGAGCCGATCGGGTCGATGGTGGTCGACATCGGCGGCGGCACCACCGAGGTCGCGGTGCTGTCGCTGCGCGGCCTCGCCTACACCACGTCGGTGCGGGTCGGCGGCGACAAGATGGACGAGGCGATCGTCAGCTATATCCGCCGCAACCACAACCTGCTGATCGGCGAATCGACCGCCGAGCGGATCAAGCAGGAGATCGGCATCGCGCGCCCGCCGGCGGACGGGATCGGCGTGGTGCTCGCGATCAAGGGCCGCGACCTCGTCAATGGGGTGCCCAAGGAGATCCAGATCAACCAGGGCATGATCGCCGAGGCGCTGTCCGAGCCGGTTTCGACGATCGTCGAGGGGGTCCGCGTCGCGCTGGAGAACACCGCGCCCGAGCTTGCCGCCGACATCGTCGACCAGGGCATCGTCCTGACCGGCGGCGGCGCGCTGCTGCAAGGCCTCGACGAGGTACTGCGCGATGAAACCGGGCTACCGGTGACCGTTGCGGAGGACCCGCTCACCTGCGTCGCGCTCGGCACCGGGCGCGCGCTGGAGGACCCGATGTTCCGGGGCGTGTTGCAGAACGGGTGAGTCTCATTCACCCTCACCCTTCGCACCCGCGTTGCGGGCGAGCCCCTTCCCTCTCCCGGCGGGAGAGGGAGAGGCGCGCAGCGCCGATGGGTGAGGGCAGCGCAGCGGAGTAAGCGCGCATGGCGCCAGTCCGGGATCGCCGCACCGGCTTCTCGCGGCGGCGGCAATATGGCGTGTTCCTGGGCTACGTCCTCGCCGTGGCCGGCGTGGTCGTGGGCGCGGCGCTGCTGGTGCTGTCCGCGTTCGATCCGCCGCTGTTCGCGGGTTTCCGGATGGCGGCGGCGACGGTGACGACGCCGGTGTCGAGCGTGCTCGCGACAGGCGGCCGGGTGATAGCGAGCATCCCCGAGGCAATCAGCGACCATTTCGCCGTCCGCGCGCGCAACGGCGCGATGGCCGAACAGCTGAAAGCGCAGGCGGCGGTGCTGACGCGGGCGCGGGTGATCGCGTACGACAATCGCCGGCTGCGCGCGCTGCTCGGCTTGCGCGACCGGGCGCGGACGCCGGTGGTCACCGCGCGGCTGGTCAGCTCCACCGCCACCAGCGGGCGTCGTTTCGCGCTCATCAACGCCGGGCGGTTCGAGGGGGTGCGGCCGGGGATGCCGGTGCTGGGGCCGGCGGGGCTGGTCGGCCGCATCGTCGAGACCGGGCCCAACGCCGCGCGCGTCCTCCTGGTGGTCGATCCCGAGAGCATCGTCCCCGTCCGCCGCACCCGCGACGGCGCGCCCGCGATCGCGGCCGGGCGCGGCGACGGATCGCTCGACATCCGCTCCGTCTACACCACCAACGTCCGCTTTCGCACGGGCGACCTGTTCGTCACCTCGGGCACGGGCGGGCTGTATCCGCCCGGCATCCCTGTCGCGCGCGTGACGCGGCCGGGTGCCGACACGGTCGAGGCGCGCCCCTTCTCCACCCCCGATACGCTCGACTTCGCGACCGTCGAAGCGCCGTTCATGCCGATCCCGGCCGAGCCCGGACGATGATCCCGCCGGTTGCCGCCAAGCCCTTCGCCGAGCCGCTGCCCCCCGGGCGCGCCCGCGCGATTCCGTGGGCAAGCGTGGTGGCCGCGTCGGCCATCACCGCGGTGCCGGTGATCGCCACCGTGCCGTTGATGCCGCCCGCAGGCCTGCTCATGCTGCTCGCGTGGCGGCTGCTGGCGCGCTTCTCGCTCCGGCCCTGGGCGGCGGCGCCGCTGGGGTTCTGGGACGACCTCGTCAGCGGGCAGCCGCTAGGCAGCGCGGTGCTGCTGTGGTCCTTGTGCTTTCTCGCGATCGAGGCGGTGGAAGCGCGGATGCCGTTTCGCACCTTCTGGCACGACTGGCTGATCGCGGGGGCGGCGAGCGCGCTGTGCCTCATCGGCGGGCGGCTGATCGCGGTGCCGTGGGCCGCGCCGGTCGGGCCGCTGCTCGCGGCGCAGGTGGTGGCGACGGTGCTGTGCTTCCCGCTCGCCGCGCGTGCGGTCGCGTGGATCGACCGGCGGCGGGGGCCGCACGCGTGAAGAAGGGCAACCGCATCGTTTCGGAGGCGACGCAGGCGTACAGCTTCTCGCGGCGCGCGTGGCTGCTCGGTACGGCGCAGGGGGCGGTCGGCGTGCTGCTGGCGGGGCGGATGGGCTGGCTCGCGATCGCGCAGAACGAGAAGTACAATCTCCTCGCCGAGTCGAACCGGGTCAACACGACGCTGCTGCCGCCGCGGCGCGGCTGGCTGCTCGACCGGCACGGCGCGCCGGTCGCGTCCAACCGCACCGACTTTCGCGTCGACATCATCCCCGAACGGCTGGAGGACGCCGACGCGACGCTGGCGCTGCTCGCGCGGCTGCTCGGCCTGAAACAGGAGGACCTCGCGCGCATCCGGCTCGACCTGAAGCAGGCGGCCGGGTTCCAGCCGGTGCAGGTGGCGGAGAACATCGACTGGAACCGCTATGCCGCGGTCAACGTCCGCCTGCCCGACCTGCCCGGCGTCGCGCCGACGCGGGGGTTCGCGCGCCATTATCCCGGCGGGGCGGCGGTGGCGCACCTGACCGGCTATGTCGGCACGCCCACCGCCGAACAGTATCGCGAAACCCGCGACCCGCTGCTCGTCACCCCCGGCTTCCGGATGGGCAAGGACGGGTTGGAGCGGACGCTCGAGCCGCTGCTGCGGGGTAAGCCGGGGGCCAAGCGGGTCGAGGTGACCGCTCGGGGCAAGCCGGTCAAGGACCTGGAAACCCGCGCCGACGTGGCCGGTCACACCGTGCGGCTGACGATCGACGCCGGGTTGCAGGATTACGCCGCGCGCCGGCTGGGCACCAACTCGGGGTCGGCGGTGGTGATCGACACCCGCACCGGCGAGATCCTGGCGATGGTGTCGATGCCCGCCTACGACCCCAACAGCTTCTCCGACGGGATCAGCCAGCTCGAATGGCAGATGCTGTCCGAGAACGACCACGTCCCCCTGATGAACAAGGTGACGCAGGGGCTGTACCCGCCGGGATCGACGGTGAAGCCGATGAACGGGCTCGCGCTGCTGGAGGCCGGGGTGCCGGCGGGCATGCGGATCAACTGCACCGGCGCGCTCCGCGTCGGCACCGGCGTGTTCCATTGCCACAAGCGGCGGGGGCATGGGCCGGTCGACCTGCGTACGGCGGTCGCGCAAAGCTGCGATATCTATTTCTACGAGATGATCCGGCGGGTCGGGTACGACCGCATCGCGCCGGTCGCGCGCGCGATGGGGCTGGGCCAGCGGTTCGACCTGCCGCTGACCGCCCAGCGCTATGGCACGGTGCCCGATTCCGCGTGGAAGCTGGCCAAGTACAAGACCCGCTGGACCGTCGCGGACGGGCTCAACGCGTCGATCGGCCAGGGCTACGTGCTCGCCAATCCGCTCCAGCTCGCGGTGATGGCGGCGCGGATCGCCAGCGGGCGCGCGCTCCAGCCCAGCCTGCTCGCGCACCGCGTGGTGCGCGACGCCCCCGCCCTGCCCTTCGCGTCGGAGAACCTGCAGGCGGTGCGCGACGCGATGTCGGCGGTGGTCAACGGCGGCGGTACCGGCGCCGCGGCCCGGCTGCTGGTGCCGGGCATGACGCTGGCGGCGAAGACCGGCACCGCCCAGGTCCGCCGCATCACCATGGCCGAACGGCGCTCGGGCGTGCTCACCAACGGTCAGCTGCCGTTCAAGCTGCGCGACCACGCGCTGTTCGTCTGCTACGCCCCCGCCGACAACCCGCGCTATGCCGCCGGCATCGTGCTGGAGCATAACGGCCACATCATCCGCAACCTCGACACGCCCCAGATCGGGCGCGACATCATGACCTGGCTGCTCGACCGCGACCGCGCGGTCGCGACCCTGGCCGCCGAGGAGCCGACATGGGGCGGCGACATCGCCACCCGCATGGCGGCGCAGGAGGCCGCTTATCGCGCAACCCGCACGCCTGCGCCCGGTTCCGCCGCGACCAAGACCGACGCCACCGTCCCCTCCAATGCGCCCGCGGTGACCCGCGCGACCGACAGCGCCGACCGAAGCCAGGCGGCCGTCGCGGCCGAGGTCGCCG
>Ga0325400_1000209_pt1 | contig 39591 bp, 35 predicted proteins | sample PopdelMetagenome_2_FD_205662 | JGI IMG/M metagenome (GOLD analysis project Ga0325400, IMG submission 205662) | Populus deltoides microbial communities from Bellville, Georgia, United States - Xylem-PdKOR-R1 | ecosystem: Host-associated > Plants > Phyllosphere > Stem > Wood/Secondary xylem... | reverse complement strand
CGACTAAATCCGAATGGGGCACTATTGCAACGGATGGTTTAATGAAAGTCTCAGGCCACACCGCCTACAAAGATTTGGCCACCAAAACCCATTCCTTATTCACCCAATTATCCAATAACATACAGGAGCCCATTGAAATCGCAAAACTTGTTAAAACAGGAATAGAAGCAAAACGGCCAAAAACAAGGTATGCGGCTAAGGAGATGAACTCAAGAATTTTATTGTTCTTACGAACGATTTTACCGGATAAGTTAATGGATCAACTCGTAATGAGTCAACTGAACTAATAAACGATGGAAAGCACGATCCTGCTTCAACATAATATCCTGTATTCACAGGGCTTTCAAAAAGCGCAAAGTAGCGAACACTACTTTCCCGACCACGCTCTGGGAATCATGCTATCAGGCGAATCGTATTATTTTTCAAACGAAGGAACCGTTGTTATGAAAGAGGGTACGATCTGTTTGATGCGTAGAAACCAGTTGTTCAAGAAGCTGAAAAAAGCCGGTCCAACCGGTGAACCGCCCAGGCTAATCAGTCTGTTTTTTGACCAGAAAACACTGCACCAATACGCCACAGCGAATAACCTTTTAAAGCAAAGCGCGTATAAAGGCAAAGCCATGATTGACTTAACGGGAAATGTCTTTTTGAAAGGCTTTTTTGATTCGTTATTACCTTATATTGATCAGCCCCAAAAACTTACCGCTAAAGTTGCGGAACTTAAAATCCACGAAGCCATCGAGTTATTGCTTCAGACAGACGGATTGTTTCAGCGACTTTTGTTTGACTTTCAGGAGCCCCACAAGATCGATTTGGAGATGTATATGAACCATAATTATCAGTATAACATCCCTCTGTTATCGTTTGCCAAACTGGCGGGCCGTAGCCTGTCTACCTTTAAACGGGATTTCGCCAAGCTTTTTGATACGACGCCCGAAAAGTGGCTGCAACAGAAGCGTTTGGAGCAGGCTCACTATCTGATTTCAGAGAAAAAGTTACGGCCTACAGAAGTGTATCTGGAAGTGGGTTTTGAGAACTTGGCCCATTTTTCGACGGCCTTTAAAAAGAAGTTTGGCGTAAATGCGTCGGATTTGCTGAACAACCCAAGCCTAATCCGTTAGCAAACGGGCTGGAAAATCAAAAGATGGTTTGGGAGGAATCAGCGTGCTACCCGCACTGGCCCTCAAATGGTCTGCTAGTCTCGTTATCTAGTTATAAAACGCCCCATTCACGGGGCAACTGGCTGAAAGTGCGCTTGTCGCAATGAGGATCGTTTACCGAGAATGGTTGATCCCATCCGGCGTCCGGTAAAGGCCTGTTTTTTTCGATGCGCCACCCCCGGTCAGCCGCGCCAATGGGTGTAAAAAAGCTTCAGGGTAGTACCGTTACAATAATCCGTTTGTAGCGGGTCAGCGCGGGCGTGCCTTTGTCAGTTAGCTTCAGGATAAAGTGAATGGTTTGCGGACTTGTTACCACCGGGGCGATGGGACGGGCTTCGTAGATGTTTGAAACAAAATTTTCGTAGTTGATTACGCCCTGATACGTACCCACTTCAGGGTATTGCATCCAGCGAAAACTCATCGAATCGCCGTCCGGGTCAGTCGAATCGGCGGCCCGCAGGTAGAACGTCTCCCCCGAATGAACGGTTAGGTTTTCGGGATGCGACAGGCGCGGCACCGGCGGGTGGTTGGCCTGTTCGTACGATTGGGTACACCAGTCCATGCGGGCGGCAAAATCGTTCTGAAACTCGCTCCGCCACCGCCAGATCGTCGCCTGAATGCTCTTTTTGGCCTTTGGTTCACTGGACGGAGCCTGGGCCATAAACGTTACCGGCATTAGGACCGAGTCGGCCGAGTTGGTCCAGATGGGGCGTGTTTCCGGCTCTTCGGGTGGCGTACCGGCTGGCTTACGCGCACTGACAACCAACTCTTTGGGCTGTTGTAACACGTAGCGACCACCCCAGCCGCCCCAGTCGGGGTGTTCAGCAACATTCAGGCCGTTCGGGATCAGGCCAAGAAAGGAAGGCGTATCGCCCTCCATCGCAAAGGCTACGTCGGGATACAAAGCGCCGAGCGGGCCGTGCCCCTGCTGAATGTTCTCGGCGAGCCAGGCATCACTGACATACTCCGGGTGGGTGCCTGGTTCCTTCGTACTCATGCCTAACCAGGTAGCCTGATCGTAACCATAGCCGGGGCTGACCACGTAAGCAACGCCTGGAAACGTTTTGCGGATCCAGGGGCCGCTATCGTCCTGATCCGAGATGGTATAAACCCGCAGTTTACGATACATCCGCTCGGCCTGCTGGGGTGTGCGCGATTTCTGAACTGTCCACAGCGCCTGCGCCAGTGTGTTGACCCCACCCCAGGCGGATACCCAGAGCGGACGGTCGTCGGGCTTTTCCAGCTGCTGGATAATCCAGGCCGACCCTTCCGAGTCTTTGCCTTCGCCAACCCCGCCCAGGCCATAAACAGGCAGACCTTTTTTGATAAGGGTTTTCAATGCCTGCGCCGTCGGGTAGCCCGGCTCGTGTTTCAGCAGGTTTGGCTGTACCCTGCCGTAGGCATCCACAATGCGGTGAATGGTTTCGGGAGCCACGCGTTTTCGTAGGTGAACGGAGGTCGTCGCGATTAACCCTTCGATGTCGATCTGATTGGCATAGGTGAGCAGCCGGATTAACGACTGTGAATCGTCGGGTTCATTTTCAATATCAGTCAGCACAATCAACCGCGCACGCGGGCTGGCGGACTGCGCTATGATCCCATGCGACAGAAGGGTTAGGAGAAGGAGAAGAAATGATTTCATGGATCAGTAAGGGCGTTGACAAGGTACTGAAGCGGCTACTCCGACCGACCCTAAAACGCAACCGGCGAGCCAGTACCACCGGCGTAAATATAGAAAGATTTCGAAAGTCTCCTTTAAACGCATGAGTCAGATCCACAGACGAGTCAGTTGGGCTGGCCGGTGATTTCCGGCAGCCAATAAGACCTCGCAAAAAGACAAACCAGGTGGCTCAGTCGGGCGGGTGAGCCACCTGGCGAAAAACGCTGCCCCGCCTTTTCAACAAAGTAGAATGCGCCTTCTCAACAAAGCCACAAACTCTTTTAAACGCGAATTTTGACTCATCAAACTTTATGCGGATGACCACAAATTCAAATGCCGAAAAAAGGGTACTGGTAACCGGAGGGTCGGGCTTTATTGCTGTCCATTGCATTCTCCAGCTGATCCAGGCGGGTTACCCGGTACGAACGACCCTGCGGTCCCTAGACCGGGAGGCCGAAGTAAGAGACATGCTGAAAGAAGGGGGCTGCGACGCGGGCGGGCTGTTAACCTGCGTAGCAGCGGATCTGTCGACGGATGCCCACTGGAACGAAGCCGTGAGCGGTTGCACCTACGTATTACACGTGGCCTCGCCTACGCCCATTCTTAATTACAAACACGAGGACGAAATGATTATCCCGGCCCGGGAGGGCGTGCTCCGCGTGCTGCGCGCTTCCCGGGATACCGGTGTAAAACGCGTTGTGCTGACTTCAGCCATCGGTGCAATCGTTTATGGCCATGCCCCGCAAACAGCCCCCTATGACGAAACGACCTGGACCAACGTTGCCGGAAAAGCGCCTGCCTACCAGAAATCGAAGACGCTGGCGGAACAGGCTGCCTGGACGTTTATCGAACAGGAAGGCGGCAGCCTGGAACTAACGGCGGTCAATCCAGTAACCGTCCTGGGGCCGGTATTGGGGCTTGATTATTCGCACTCTATTCACCTGATCAAAAACCTGCTGACCGGCAAAATGCCGGGATGCCCCAAGATTAATTCGGGTTTTGTCGATGTTCGGGATGTGGCGGATCTGCACCTGCGGGCCATGACGCATCCGGCTGCCGGAGGTGAACGGTTCATCGCCACGGCGGGCGAAAGTGTCTGGCTCGTTGAAATCGCCAGGATACTCAAAGCGCATCTGGGTCAGGACGCCAGCCAGGTCAGGGCCAGGGAACTGCCCAATACCCTGCTGCGTATTGCCGCCCTGAAAGACCCGATGGTTAAATCGATGATCCCGCTGCTGGGCCGCGTGATGAACGTTACCAGCGCCAAGGCCCGCCGTCTGCTGGACTGGTCGCCCCGTTCGACCGAAGAGGCCGTCCTGGCAACGGCAGAAAGTCTGATGCGGCTCCATCTGCTCAAGCAATAATTATTTATTTTTATTACATGAAATCGCTGAGGTATTTATCGCCTGCAAGAAAGAGGTCCACTACAGCCGGGAGTTGGTCCTGTCGCAACCGGCCCTGGTGCGTGTCATTTCTGGCGAAGTCAGAATTGTAGCGGCTGCGCGGAGTTACCGCTTTTTGGCCGGCGATACAGTACTGCTGCCCCGCAACCAACTGGGCAGAGTGAGTAAATTGCCGTTGGATGGACAGCCCTGTGTGACCATATCCGTACTGTTCCGTAAAGAACGGTTACAGCACTACTACACGCTCGACCAGCCCCGCCAGGTAGCTCATCCTGTCCATCAACCGAAAGCATTTCAGCGCCATCCGTTATTGGAAAGTCTGTTCAGTTCTCTGATGCCTTATTTTGAACTGGCGGATGCGCTGCCTGCCGCGATTACCGCGATTAAGGTTGAAGAAGCAATCCGGGTACTCCGGGCCATCGACCTGGACGTTGACGGACTGCTGGGTCATTTTGACGAACCCGGCAAGTTAGATCTGGTGGATTTTATGGAGCGGAATTACATGTTCAACCTGCCGCTGGCGAAATTCGGTTACCTGACCGGCCGCAGCCTGACGACGTTTAAAAAGGATTTTAACCGAGCGTTCAAAACTCCGCCCGGCCGGTGGTTAATTCAGAAACGACTTGAACTGGCCCATTATCAAATCTTCGAGAAAAAGCGAAAGCCGTCCGAAGTGTACCTTGATGTGGGCTTTGAAGACCTCTCCCATTTTTCCTTCGCCTTCAAGAAACATTTCGGTTATAATCCAACCGGTTTGACACCTGCCAGCTGAACGTACGGGTCAAACGCGAACGTCCCCGTTTCTGAACAGCGGAGTTGTACGCCACCTGTCTTTTCGTTACTTCAGCTTTCTCCGCAGCCAGGCTCTCACGGGTTCATCGTACCCCTTTAAACTGGCATACGCCAACGCAATAGCGCCCCAAAAGGTGAGCAGCGCATAAGGCCAGGCCTGCCCTAGGGTGATGCCTTTGTGATTGCTTACCCAGGCCACGTAAAAATAAACCAGCACGTAATGGGTCATGTACAAAGGATAGGAAAGATCACCCAGGAACTGACAAATCCTGGCTTCTCTCGGATTATTTGCTACACCACTGGTGCCAATATAGATAATGAGGGGAAAGACAAGAATGATGCAAAAAGCTTCGTACAAACCGTTCATCCACAGGTGTTCTGCCCCGCCTATTCTTGGCATCAGCAAAACAACCGCAACCAGCCCGCTACTCCACAAGAAAGCATGTCTGATCGAGGCCGGCCGCGCTACACGCGAAAGAAGCAAACCGGCAAAAAATGGGAACAAGGTTCGTGTTAGCCCGATCCGCAGGTGTTCCGCGTTGAGTGTCCAGCCCCCCGCAACGTCTCCGTTGGGGTTGGTAACCGCAAAATGCAAAAGCACGGCAGCGGCAAGGACGACGAAAAGAGCCAGGGCTTTATTAGTTAATTTCCGCAGACCCAGCGCGTAAAGAAGATTAGCGACATACTCAAAAAATAACGACCAGCCCACGCTATTGAGCGGGTGCATCTCCTGCCAGCCGCGAATATCCATCGAAAGGGGGATGGGGATAAGCGTATAGCCAATCAGCATAACGACGATCAGCTTCCAGACAGGAACGGTATGAATAAGGGGCCATAGCGTGGAGTCGGTAAAGTAAAAGCCAATGGCGCCCAGCGTCATGCCCAATACAACGAGTGGTTGCAGCCGCTCGAAGCGTCGCCGAAGAAAGCCGCCGATGGTCAATCGGTCCCACCGGTCGTCGTAGGCATAGCCGATGACAAAGCCGGACAGGATAAAGAAAAAATCAACGGCCAGATACCCATGATTGACCACATTGTCCAGGTGGCTGCTGGCCAGTGGCTCGGCCAGGTGAAAGCATACGACGATAACGGCGGCCACTCCCCGAAGTCCATCGAGTAGTGGATAATGCGGCTTTGTGCCCAATGAGTTCGTATTCATCAACAACGAAAAAAATTAATCATACGCAATGGCCAGCGTTCAGCCCGGCAGCCTACTTGGTCAACTTAGCCAGTATTTGCTTTTCCTTGAGAGCCTGCGGGGCCCCTTTGACCAAAAGCCCGGGCGGACACTGCCTGGGTCAGCATGGCGTTGTGTGCTCATTCCACCACTAGTTTACACCTTGTTTTTCAACTTAGCCAGAGGATCTGCTTTCAGGGGGCATTTAACTCTAGGCCACGGCATGGCGTACCCGTTCTTTTAACCCCTATAGTGTGTTCTTTCAGGCATTCTATTTTTTCGACTTCAGACCTGGAAAAACGAGGTTTTACGTAGTAACGTCAGCCTGTAGCAGCCTGACAATCACTATGGTTGACTCAGAAATTAAGCGACTTTCCCGGCTGGTCGCCATCCAGACCCTTTTGCAGACTAAACAGCGAACGACCGCCCCAGAACTAGCCAGCCGTTTTGCGGTCAGCGTGCGCACCCTCTACCGCGACAGTAAAGCCCTCGAAAACGCCGGCGTCCCTATTCTAACGGAAGAAGGAAAAGGCTAGGCACTCGTGGACGGCTACCGACTACCGCCCGTTTCACTTACTCAGGCCGAAGCCAACGCCCTGATCACAGTGGAACACCTGATGCAGACTCATCAGGATACCGCCCTGGTGCACGAGTACAACGAAGCGATGACTAAGCTCAGAGCCGTACTGCGCACCTCCGCCCGAGAAAAGGCAAACTTTCTGGATTCTCGCCTGAAGGTGTACGCCAGTGCCGATATCTGACCCAGGAGCCACTACCTCGCTACCCTACCAAACGCCCTGACCCATTTCCAGCTGGTGCGAATCGATTACCGGGCGGCTTCCGGGGCGTTGACCCACCGAACCCTGGAACTTTTGCCTTGCTGATGAGTACCTAGGAGAACTGGTTGCTGGTGGGCTGGTGCGGCCTGCGCGGGGCCTATCGCATCTTCAGGCCTGACCGCATTGAGCAACTCCAGGTGCTGACCGAAACAACGACGCGCAAAAAAGCCAGGCATGGCAGCAGAAAGGGGCAAGGGTTACCCTGGCCGATGTGCACGACACCGCACAGTTGCGGGCCATCTTGGGGCAGGGTAAACGGCTGTTCGTACTCAACCCACCCGCCCCTATCACCACCGACACCGCTCGGGAAGAACGCAAAAGTGTCGCGTCAATTCTGGCGACTCTGACTAACTCAGGCATTGAAAAGCGGGTGGTTCAATCAACTTACGGGGCGCAGCCCGGCGATTTGGGGGTACTTTATGAACTGGAGCAGGGCCTGACTCAGACCGGTATTCCTACCCGCATTATTCGGGCGGCCTACTACATGAGCAATTGGGACATGGCTTTAGCTCCGGCCCGGCAGACGGGCCAAGTGCATACGGTATACCCGCCTGAGTTCAAATTACCGATGGTTGCTCCCCAGGATTTAGGAGCCGTGGGCGCCCGTCTGCAAAAGGCACCGGTCGAACAAACCGACATACACGATGTCGAAGGACCCCAGCGCTACTCGTCGGCCGATGGGGCCGCGGCCTTTGTTGATGCGCTGGGCAAAGAAGTCAAAGCGGTTGAAACCCCGCGTGAAGCGTAGGTGATGAGCTTACAGCAGAATGGTTTTCCCGACCAGCCGCCGAGTCGATGGCGGCTATGACTGCCATCCCGTTAGAGCAGACCTACGAGCTACCTGATGCACCCATTCGTGGCAGGGTTACCTTGCGGCATTACACTACGGCCCTGATTGAGCGCAACCGGTGACCCACTGGCGGCAGGGCCTGACAGATCATTCAGGTTCTGCCGCGCCATACCCCGTTTCAGGCGCCATAAAGTAGGGGGCATCTCCCATTTTGCACACAGCTAAAGGTTCGTTTTTGTCCGGATGAAATTGCCGCCAATTGTTAAGAAGCAGCTGCGGGGTCATCCACTCGCTTTTTGCCTACAATGGTCTCGTGGTGCAGATACCCCCAATCACTCATCGCCTGCACAACACGCAGCAGGCTGCGGCCGTGAGTACTACTCGCGTATTCGACCGTAATGGGCCGTGTGTTGCAGACGGTCCGGTTCACCAGCTGGTGCTGTTCCATCTCCTGCAATTCCTTGGATAAAATACGTGGCGATATACCAATCTCGCGACTTAATTCCTTGAAACGGTATGGCCGATCCAGCAGGACCGACAGAATCACCAGTTTCCATTTGCCGCTAATCACATCGAGTGTATCACGGACGGCCTGATGCTGGCTCTTGGTGGCTGAGCCGGGACAGATATGCATGTCGGTATTGTTTTGGTAACCGGTATCCTTTTGGTAATTGACCACAAAACTACAAAGTTAAACCCACACTTTTGCCTTGCATCTGCCCACCAGCGCGGGCTAACTAGTTATCACTTTTTCAAGGTCAAATAATGAATACGAGAACACCTTCCCTTCGCAATTGGGGCCGTCCCAGTGGCTGCGCTAGCCAATTGTCTTATTCTCCCCCAAAACAGGAGCTGCGGTTGATTAATCCCACTTCCCAAACCCCATCACTAACCGCATGAAACGGATTCTATTGTACGGCGCTACGGGCCGAACGGGCCGCCTGGCGGTCGACTACGCGCTGCAACAAGGCTATGCCGTAACGGCGCTGGTGCGCACCCCGGAAAAACTCCTTAGCCAATCCCCGCATCTCACCGTGGTACCGGGGTTGCCCACCAACCTGGCCGACGTACGGCGGGCCATGCAAGGCTGCGACTTTGTCATTAGCACGCTCAGCGCCCTGCCCGAGGCCGACTCGTTTTCACTTAGAAAAATCACTCCGCCCCACACGCTGGAATCCGCCATGCGTCACACCATGGCGGTCATGAACGAATTGGGTCTACGGCGCATCGTCACGCTCTCCTCCATTGGGGTAGGGGACTCGTGGCCTTACGCGCCCTGGTACATGCGGCTGATGATCCGGCTCACCAATTTCAGGCTTGTCTTTGCCGACCACAACCGGCAGGAGAGTTTACTGCAACAATCCGATCTGGAGTGGATCATCGCCCGGCCCGTTGCCCTGAATGATAAAGAGTTGAGTGGGCAGCTGGTCGTGCGCTACGGGCAGACCCCGGTTCCCTTTGCCATTAGCCGCCAGCGGTTAGCGAGGTTTATGGTCGATGCGCTGGCGGGCGACGACTATTTGCGGAAAGCGCCCCTGCTGGCTGAGCAGCCAGGGCATTAGCGACCGTATCGGCAATGCCGTGATCCCGTCTGACCTGCGGAACCAAGGCGAACTGGTTCCAATACAAGCAGAATAACCCGAACAGAATAAATCCGGAACCAACAGTAGCTAATTGAACTCGGGCCCTTACTAATCTGATTCAACAAGCCCAAAAAATGACTGGCGGTTAGGAAACTACCAGCCGGCCGATCAATTCCTGATCACTGAACCTGAACCCGTATGGTAAAGAAACAACCCGAATCAGCCGACGGAGCGGCCGATTTATCCCCAGTCCCGCAAACCAGGAGCCTGAACCTAAGTCGACGTGAACTGCTCGGAATAGCCGGTCTTGCCGGATTAGCCGCCGTAACGGGCCTTGCAGACGGCGCTGTTGCCCAGAACGCCCCCAAAAGGCCCCGAATCGCCTGTCTGGTCAGCTACTGGGGCGCGACCCGATCCCACGCAGACTGGATTGTAACCAAGTTACTGGACGGTTACTGGTGGCAGGGCGCCCATACCCCTTCCCGAGTTGATGTGGTATCGGTTTACATCCACCAGTTTGAAACAAGCGGACTGGGGCAGAAGGTATGCCAGGCGAAAGGCATTCCAATCTTTAAGACGGTCGGGGAAGCGGTCACGCTCGGGGGGAAGGAACTGGCGGTGGATGGCGTGGTTATCGTCGCCGAACACGGGGAGTATCCAACCAATCTTAAAGGCCAGTGGCTCCTGCCGCGCTGGTGGATCTACGAGAAAGTGATTCGGGTTTTTGAGCAGAGCAGGCGCTCGGTGCCGATCTTCAATGACAAGCACCTCTCCTACAGCTGGGACGAAGCCAAGTGGATGTTTGATAAATCGCGCGAGTTGAAATTTCCCCTAACCGGCGGTTCGTCCATCCCCACCTATTTCCGCAAGCCGGAGATCGAACTCGCTATCGATACGCCCCTAAAAGCGTCGGTTCTGGTTGGCAGTGCGCCCGATGAAGGCGCCCTTTTTCACTGTGTCGACGTGCTTCAGTCTTTTGTCGAACGTCGCAGGGGCGGGGAGACGGGCGTCCGGTCGGTGCAGTGCATCCGGGGGCCCGAGACCTGGAAGTGGACGGAACGCAACCCCTGGGCCGGCAAGCTGCTTGAAGCCGTGCGGAAAAAATTTGACCTGAAACCTGGCCACTTTCAGGCGAACGAAAAACCAAATGTTTGTCTAATCGAGTACAACGACGGGACGAAAGCCGCCGTATATTCGGGCGAAGGGGTGGGCTGGACTTACGCGGGTGAAATCGAAGGGCGCCAGGATCCGGCCATCATCTCGATGCTTGGCTGGCCGGGCCCCTTCTCGCAGTACCACGCTTCCAACTCCCAGCCGCACTGGATCACCGAGATGATGGTAACCGGGAAAGAACCTTTCAATGCCGAACGGCTGCTTTTGTCAACCGGGATTGTGGCTTACAACATGGAATCAAACTGGGAGAACGGCCGCTACAGTGCCGTTGGCCGCCGGATCGAGACTCCATTTATGAACATGAGCTACCACTCCACCCGGGGAGCGCAGTTCAGCCGTGGGGAGCGGCCGCCGAATGTTCCTTACATACGAGGTTTTGCCGAATAGACTCTGCGCGTACCTTTAGCGCTGTAAACAAAAATTCATGTATCCTTCAACGAATGAAACGCAGAGACGTTATTAAAAGCTTAACCCTACTTCCCGTAGCCGGAAATTCCCTGTCGATCCAGTCCTTCGTATCCGCTCCTGCCGCCGAAAACAAGCCTAGGTTGATAGAGCCTAAGCCGATGCCGGATCTGCATCGCAGGGCCTTTGTCATGGATGGCCATACGCACGTCATGAGCCGCGAGCTGATCCTGAAAACTAACATCGGCCAGCGTTATCTGGATGGAACGGTCGATCTGCCAAGGGCGAAGGAAGGCGGACTGGATGCGCTGTTCTTTTCGGTTTACACACCCGAAAACTACTATCCGGGCCGGTTCGAGACAAAAAATACGCTTCGGGTGGTCAACCTGGCCCTGGACCAGATTAAAAAGAATCATTCGATGATTGAGCTGGCGCTCACCGCTTCTGACATTGAGCGGATCAACAAAAAAGGAAAAATGGCCGCTTTTCTCGATCTGGAGGGTGGCTATGACTTGTACGGTGATCTGGACCTGCTGCGCGCGCTTTACAAGCTTGGTCTGCGTTCCATGCAGCTAACCGCTCACAGCACGACCAACGCCTTTATCGACGCCTGCAACGATGTCCATACCTGGGGCGGCATTAACGATCACGGAAAGGCGGTGATCAAAGAAATGAACAATCTGGGTATGGTCATCAATGTAGCCCACGCATCCAACGACGCTATTATTCAGGCAGCGGCCGCCAGTCGGCATCCGGTGATTTACAGTCACGGCGGCTTTTACAAGATCGTCGACCATCCCCGCTGCATTACGGACGAAGCGGCCAAAGCCATTGCCGCCAAGGGGGGCGTCATCGGGGTGCATTTTGGCAGTCTTTTCAACAATCCGAAATACTGGGCGTGGCAAAAACCGAACAACCCCATCCGGGTACAGCCCCATCCGCAGCCTAAAACACCGCGCATTCTGAACACCCAGGTTACTACGCAAACCATTGACGAGGTTGACAGGGAATTTGCCCGCGAACTCCCCTTTACGTTCAACGGAACCATTCCCGACGAGTATTGGATGCATGTCGATCAGCTGGCGAAAGTGATCGATTACGGGGTGAAATTAGTGGGTGAGGACCACATCGCCCTCGGCTCCGACCTGGATGGCGGCCCTGAACTGCCCCGCGAAATCAAGGACATCAGTGATTATCCCCAGATTACGATAGCCATGCAGAAACTGGGTTACAGTGATGGGCGAATCAGAAAAATCCTGGGCTTAAACTGGCTTCGTGTCATTCGGCAAATCATGGGGTAGCGCCTGGCTTGGAGATTAAGTACTCATTGGCATACCACACGGTTATAGTTAGGTAGTTATCGATCAAGTATCGGAGCAGCAGCTGGGCAATAAAATAAACTACAATTATAGTTTGAATTTCAATTATTTAAACTATAATTGTAGTTAGATTCGAGTTGAGACGTACCGCAACAACGAAGTCAACTTTTGCACTCGACCAAAGGGGTCTCTCAACTAGCTGATCCATTGGCGTCCTATTCAGTCGGCGACTGACCGTATTAGGAATCAATGAGTGAAGCTGGGCACCTGGGTTGTGGTTGGTATTGACTTCCTGGTTCCTCAATTCCAGTCAAAATACACTGTACAGATTGCATCTTAGACCAGCGAAAAACCTACGCTAATGCTGCCAGCGACTTTTCGAAAGCTCACGCTCCTCTTGCTGCTCCTGCCGTCGGCCGGGCTACTAGCCCGGAACAGGCCCGCTCCAGGTGAGGCCTGGCTAAAGGAATACGATGAATGCCGGGACTACGGCGGGGTCTACGTAGTCAAGAAGATTAACGTTCAGTGCCGTTCTTACCAAACCTTTCTTACGGACAAAAACGGCCGAAAACTAACCCCGGCCTACCGTGACATCGGGGACTTTGAAGAAGGGCTCGCCGAGTTTGTCCCCATGACCCTTAGCCGGCAAGGGCATGGTCTGCACGGATTTATCGATAAACACGGGACAATCATCATCGAGCCTAAATACATTTCCACCGACCGCTTCCGCCAGGGCAAAACCTGGGTTATTTACCCTGTCGACACGCATTACGGGCTTTCCTATATTGATCGGACCGGAAAAGAGGTGTACAGGATTCCCATTCAGCATTATTCGCAAGACTATCTAATTAAAGACTCGGCTGTCAAGTTTGAGTGCAATCATGACACCAGGGAAGATGTGCTATGGTGGAAAGGGGGCGATCTGTTTATTCTTAACTTTAATTTTACTCCTTTTGTCGAACGGCAGATCCAGCGATCCAAACTCATTTCTCCCTTCAAATACGGCGGCAAATTCGGCATTATCGACCAAGATCTGGTCCTGAAAGTGCCGGTGGCGCTCGATGCCATTGATGTAGACTACACCTATTCCGGTCAGGGTATGGAACGGGTACAATACGGCAGTAAGTACGGCTATATCAGCCCATCAACGGGCGAACTGTTGGTCCCCTTCCTGTACACCGATACGCGCAAACCGACCAATGGCCTGTTTTGGGTTAAAAAGAACGCCAAATGGGGTTGTATTGACAGCACCGGCCAGTTACGCATCCCACATCTGTACGACGAAGCGACCGGCTTCACGGCCGAAGGCCGGTCAGCCGTGGCCATCAATGGCAGGTTCGGCCATATTGATAAGTCGGGCCAAGTGCGCACGCCGTTGCAGTACGATTTTGCTTCGTATTACAATCGTGGCCTCGCCATGGTGCGCATCCATGACAAATACGGTTATATTGATACGACCGGCCGTCTAATCATCCCAGTCATCTACGACGAAGCGCTCCCGTTTGATCAGGCGACGACGAGCGTTGAGCGTTCCTGGCTTCGTTTCGAACTCGCCCAGAATGGCAGGGAGCAATGGGTGGGCTTTTCCTTCAAACTGAAAATTGTGCTGATCTTCGTTGGCACGCTGCTTTTTATCTGGCTTCACAGTTTGCTTTACGGGCTATTCAGCAAATTTGGTATCAAAGCGCCCAATTGGCCATGAGAAAGTTGGCGTAAAAGTGGTCCGTGCTGACTTTCGGTTTAGGGTGTTAGCTGCAAACAACAATTCTAAAGCGGCATCGTAGTACGAAGCTAGGGAGCAAGACTAACTAGCCCCACTCGGCATTAAGCAAATCGGTTCTGTCTACTTGCTTTTTCTTAGGGGGTTAAGCCTGAACGGTTCTCCGGGTGCCAGTACCCTGATCCTCTCCGGATTGACAATCGCTTTCGCCAGCCGGGCAGGGTCGCCGTTGAATGGAGAAAATTCTGGTGCGTCCACCGAGCCCCAATGGCACAACAGCAGCGGGGTATTGGGATAAGCATTGGCAACTTTAACGGCGCCCTCAAAGGTGAAGTGCCATTCACTATCCGAAAAATCAAAGAAGATGGCATCCGGTGTGGGCATGGTTAAGTGGCCAGGGGTTAAGCGGGAATCGCCGGGAGCCCAGATAGTCCCGTCGGCTGTTTGGATCCAGAAGCCACAGGCATCCTCGTTTTTGAAACGGCGCTTACTCATGCCTGGATACGCATTCTGGTAGGCATGGTCGGCGGGTGTCAGGGTTACCTTCACCGGCCCAACGGTAAAGCCCTCACCGATGTTGTGCCCGAAGGCCGGCAGACCCAGGTTTTGCATCAGCGAGTCAACATAAATCGTCGAGTGATAGGCCTTGGTCACCCTTTTTAGATCCTCATTGGTTGGTACGCTAAAGTGGTCATTATCGGCATGGGTGACCAGGACAGCATCCAGCCTGGGAACGGCTTTGGGGGCAATCGGAAAATCAATCAGCACCGGCATGTCGAAGCCTTCCAGCACGGGGTCGACCATAAACGTGGTTCCACGGGAGTTGACAAAAAAGCCAGCGAAGCCCAGCCACCGGATCGTTGTCTGCTCCGATGGTCCGAAGGCCTCGGCTCCAAAGGGCCGGGTTTTGGGGGCGCGAGCCTGATACTTCTTTTCGGCAGGTTTGGTCGTTGTTTGGGCGTAGCCCAGACTGGTCAATCCCCCAAACAAGGCCATACCGATGATTATTGACTGGATTTTCATGTTTCTGTTAATCAGGTAAATCTTCTCTTTTTGACAGAAACAAAGGTCCGCCGATTCCGCTAACCGGCCTGTATACCCATTACAGGTTTACTTACCATAATTACGGATTGCCCCTTTCCTGCGAGCACCGACGACGAAACAGACTGGGTGACTTTGGGCAGCCTTCCTTATCTGGTCGCCCGTTTACTGGTGAAAACAAGATCTACCCCACATGGCAAGTGTGGCTTATACACTTAGACAAGCCATTGGCAATGGGGCAGGCTTGCTCGGTTGGGCAACCCCGGTTACAACAAAGCCTGTCTGGTTTCCAGACAGGCTTTGTTGAATTTGGCTCGGTGGGTTACTTGACAGCCAGCTTGCTGGCAATTTCGGCCGTGTGCCGTCCCTGGAAGAGGGCTCCCTCCAATTCGTTGGCGCTGGGCTGGCGTTCGCCCTGGCCGCCGGCTACCGTGCTGGCTCCATACGGTGTGCCGCCGGTGACCTCCGTGTGGCCCATCTGGCCCTGCCAGGCGTAGGGCAAGCCCACAATGACAAAACCGTGGTGCAGCAATTCGGTATGGAAGGCGCGAATGGTTTCTTCCTGGCCCCCGTGCTGGGTGGCCGTGCTGACAAACGCCCCGCCTACTTTGCCCACCAGCGCTCCCGAGGCCCACAGACCGCCCGTACTATCCATGAAGGCCTGCATCTGGCCGCAGAGGTTACCGTAACGGGTGGGTGTACCAAACAGAATGGCGTCATACTCAACCAGTTCGGCGGGCGTAACGACGGGCACGTGAGCGAAAGCCTGCTGAGCACCCGTAGCCCCTATTTTATCGAGCACTTCGGCGGGCAGTGTTTCGGGCACGCGTTTAACGACGACTTCGTTGTTCTCGATTTGGCGAGCCCCTTCGGCAACGGCTTCGGCCAGTTTCCAGACGTGGCCATAGGTGGAATAAAATACGACGAGCGTTTTCATACTACGGAGTAAAATGTGAAAGAAAGAGAAGTTTCAACGTATCGCTGAACGGCTTTGTTTAAGCTAAAGCCCAAACAAACCTTTATTTGATGTAACTACATTAATTGGTGGTCTGTTTGTAAAAAGTCGGTTTGACTGGCTTCTCTAAATGGTATGTTGACCCGATTGGCTGGATGTATAGTGCATCGATTGTGCGCTGGTTGCGATTAATCTACAAGTATGCCTCTCAACAACGCTTCTCTTTTGTAAGCAAACCGGTAGAGTAAACGACAATGCTCACTCACCGGCTGCAGGCTAAGTCCCAGCACTCAGGCGAACCTTTCGGTGGCCCCGCGTTTGTAACAACAGCCCCTCATTTGAAGTTGGGCCTGTACGGCCGGCTTTGTTCAACGTTTGTATCCCTGGTTAAGGCCGATAAAAGTTCACCCCTTTTCCTATGAAAAACCCGCTCATGCTACTCGCCGTTGTTTGTTTTTCCGCGAGTGCCCAGCCCAAACCCATTCAGAAAGCCTTCAAAGAAGACTTTAGTAAGCCGACTTCTCCTTATTTCAGATATGGCTCGACGGGCCAAGACCTGCCTTTCAAATATGCCCAGGGCGTCTCCTCACCAACGGAGCCTAAAAGCACCATTCTTTCCTTTAAGATCAACCCCGATGAAGCACCGGGGGCGGGGAAAGGTCCCGAAATTATCTCGAATCAGTTTACGCATTTCGGCACCTATTCGGCCCGCATCAAAGTGCCCGCCGTGACGACCGTACAGCCCAATGTAGGGGCCGTGGTGGGTTATTTCACGTACCATGTCGACAGCATTCCCGGCCTGAGCGAGATTGACATTGAATGGCTCATTGCCGACCCCACGATTATTTACATTGGTACCTGGACGGGGCATCCCGGTGCCCTGCAGCGGATCGGCCGGACGATCAATCTAGCCAAAGGCATCATTTACACCACCGAACAAAAGATTAATTACGATGGCACGCCCACTCCCCTGACGGGCGTACAGAACCAGCCCGAAACGCTGTCCGCCCTGCCGGGCTACGATGCTTCCGCGCAGTTCTATACTTACGGATTCGACTGGTATCCCGACCGTCTGCGCTGGTGGATGCTTCATCCCACCACGGGAGCGAAAATTGTGCTGTGGGATTACCAGGGGTCATCGTTGGGGATTCCCCAGAACGCGTCGCGGTACCGGATGAATTTCTGGCATACTAATAACTGGGCGGTTGAAACGAACCCCCTGTCAACGGAAGCGCCCAAAAATCCCTATCAACTGGAGGTTGACTGGATGGAATATAAGCCAATCAAGCGCCTTTGATTGGCGTAACGAAGCAATCCAATTTGACAACAAGGGGAAGCCACTGGTTGGCCGGCTGACGTAACAACAACCCTTGCCGCTATTCTATTGATTGAGCAATTTCAGTAAACCGATGTTACTGGCTACCCTCTCCCCTACCCTGGCGAGTTGGGTAGCCGGTTAAGCTAATTCATCCAGTAAGACTTTTCATGCATGCCACATTATAGCCGGTTGGAGAAGAGAGGTAGCCAAAAAGCCAGCACTAAGATAAATTACAATTGAATCGTTCCTAGAGAGTTACGGTCAATTGTGTATTTACTCATTTACTCAATTGTGTATTTGAGTTAGGCGCGTCGCTTATAAGCTGCTGATTGAAAACTTAGCACTCGATGCAGCATCCAGTGGCAGTTTGCACCAGCCAAGGCGCAGCCTTTCGCGGGTTTCTGATGCCAGTTGAAAGGCTTAGCGGCATAGATCATGATAAATTCTTCCCTATCTAGCGTGTGTAAATTTTAGGTTAAGGCCACACACTTCACGTTTCTGCTTATCTTTTTTTAGAGCAAAATGCTTTTCTGTTGATGAGGTCAGATTGGTGTTGATTGATTCAATTGAGTAGATACGCAAATACTCATTTACTCAATTGAGTCAAATAACTCTCATAAGCCTTCATCATTAAATCTTTAATGGTTGTGCCTGACTCAGCCGCGTGAACCTTGAGCCGCCGGGCAAAGTCAACCGGAACATTGAAGTTGATCCGTACTTCTTCGGTAGCCGGTTTCGACGGTACAGGCCGCACTTCCTGAATGGGTAAGGAGTCGGGTTGCTTCTTTAGCTTTGCAGCCAGAGCGCTGCGTTTGTCTTCGTATTGCTTCTTATTGTCTGCCATGTTACAATTGATCTAAGATGTTATCCGCTAAACTCTGAATCTCGGCTTTGGCCTTGTCATCTTCCGAATAGAACACGCCGTTGGTCACGGGGGATCGCGCGTAGCTGACGCGCTGGTAGATCATTGTTTCCAGAACCGGCAATTCGTAGCCATCCAGCAATTCCCGAATTTCGGAAGTGAGGGAAGTCCGCGGCAACACCATGTTTAAGACAATGCCGGCTTTCAACTGGGGGCGTTTCTTCATCGCTTCCCGCAGTAAAGCAACCGTCGCCCGAATCGCCATCGCGTCCAGAAAGCCCGGCTTGGTAGGGATGAGTACGTAATCGGAAATAGCAAAGAACTCCGATAGCCGATTGGTCAGGTAGGGGGGCGTGTCGATGATTAGCAGGTCATGATCCTTTAGTTGTTTACCCAGTACCTTTTCCGGACTGACCAGATCAACGCCGGACACCAGGTCGCCCAAACTGTTAATGCTTCCCTGTAAATCGGTATCGGTAAGGGCAACCCTGGCACTGTCGGCAAAACAAAAGGCGAGGTTCAGGGCAAGTGTTGTCTTGCCGACTCCGCCTTTCTGATGCGCTATGGTGATTGTCTTCATGGCGCGAATATACTACTCATTTACTCAAAACTTCATCTACCCAAAATTTCATTTACTCTTTTGTGTATCTACTCATTTGAGTATAGCTTGAGATAGTCTTTTATTGTACCTGACTCCACAAGGTCCATGCAATTTGCTCTGTATCAAAATAATAAGTCTCTTTGGTTAAGTGCTTCCCGCTGTTTTAAGAAACGCTGTCACAGAAATTTCCAGTTCAGATTTGTTTTGGGAATCATCAACGACAAGTCTTGCGCCGGGAATACAACGACTCCACCGCCCTGTAAATGGTTGGGCACCAAAGCCAGATACAAGGCTGCTGACGCTTGATTGCCACTGGCCACGGAGTCATGTTTACCGAAAATGGGACTAATCCGATTAAAGCTCAGCTTCAAAAAAGCAGGCTAGTAACAAAAAATGGGACCATGCCCTGTGGTCCCATTTTTTGTTACTAGTAAAATATTATAGTGATTGTCAAAAATACACGTTGAAGACTTTACGGTTACTTTCCGGAAGCCGGGTCAGTTCCTGCGTTTGTATCATACGCAATTAGTGAAGGCGCATCGCTCACAAATTTGTCGAGCACCCCATCGGCTATTTTAACGGGTCCGTCAAAACGGGTCACCTTGGGGATGGTCTGTATGGCGGTGGCTTCAGCCGCGAGTTGCCTGGCATTGGAAAAATAACGCCCTGCCGCCGGACTTCCGTGATCAGCGGCTTCCAGTCCTGCCGCAGTTAGCTGAAGCGCCCGCCCCCATAACCGCATGGCGTCGAGCCACGGGCGTGACTGCTGGGCAAAAGCAGGGTCTGTGGTTCCCGATTGAATAATATCAGGGGCACTGACAAACTCGGAGGCAAGCTGTACCAGGTCTTTAATTGCCCGGTGACGCGCGTCATTGTTTCCGACCGCTATGGCTTCACGGACTGCATCGAGCATCGCCTTTAAGCGGGGTGCCTGCGGCTGCCAGGGCTGACTACCAAAAGTCGGTGCAACATGCTGGGTGTCAAAGAAGGTGAGCAAAGCGGCCGTTGCCCGCTCGTCACCACCTGCCAGAACACGGGCCGCGTAATGCCAGGTGCGTTCCGCATCGTAATCTTTATCATTCCAGCCAAAGGCCGCAATCCCAGTCACGGCGACGCGGCTCGGTGCTTCCTGATTCATGGGATTAGATAAAATTCCCGTCAGTTCCGCCGAAAGTCCGGCTTCACGTCGCGTGTAGGGTGCCAGCAGCAGTCGGCCTGTTGTCTGTCCAAAGTCATTAACGGGATAATTATCCCACAGGAGTGTTTTTCGGCCAAATGCCTTTGTGGCAGCTTTCGCATCGCCAATGGCAATAGCCGGGGGAACTACGTCGGTGCCAGTCCACTGTAAGACAATCTTTGGGTCAAGATTTTTCCGGAGAGCGGCTTTATACGGACTTTCCTTGGCGTCGTAATATTCGGTTGGCACGACAATCAGGGGTTGAGCGCCCGGGTCATGTGCATTGAGGCTGGCCTGCACAGCATTCAGCAACTTTGCCTGCGCTACGCCCGCTGCTTCTGCACTTGGTGGCCCAAAGGTCTTCTGGTCCTGATCGCAATTCCATTTGGTGTACTCAATATCATCCAGCGCTACGTAGAAGTTGTGAACACCAATTGACCGTAAGGCATCGAATTTACCTTCAAGCAGCCGAAAGTCGGCCGGATCGGAGAAGCAGATCGATGGGCCGGGGGAGATTGCGTAGACAAAATTGATGTGATTGCGCCGGGCCGTTGCAACCAGCTTGCCAAGCTCTTTTAAAATATCCGCCGGGTAAGCTTCACGCCAGCGATCCCGCGCATAAGGGTCATCTTTAGGACTGTAGATATACGTATTTGCCTTGACTGTGGCGAGAAAATTAAGATGTTGGGCCCGACTCTCCATTGACCACGGCGATCCATAGAAGCCTTCAATTGTGCCCCGAATGGGCATGGCGGGATGGTCCTGAATCAGCAGCTCTGGAAAGCCGGGGCTCTGCACGAGTTGACGGAAGGTTTGCACAGCATGATACAAGCCATCCGCATCGTGACCGGCCAGGGTAATGAGTGCACCGCTGCCCATCGCTACACTGGCGATGGTATACCCTTCGGCATGACTGTCGATTACGGCAGCACTTCGTTCAAGGGCAGCACGGACAACGGTGGCTTCACCCTTGCCGATAATGATGTAAGGGCGGTCAAAAGTTGAAGGTAACTGCCGCGCGGTTCCGATAGTCTCAACGCCAGCCGATTTTAAAATAGTGCTGGCAAGGGCTACACTTTCGGGATCGGTATCGGGGGCCACAATCATGACAACCGATTTGGATAAAGTGATCAGCCCTTTACTAAGTTTCAGCGACACCGGCGTTGGAAATAGTGAGGGCAAAGTTACTGGGCGCGCTAATCCGGCGGTATTCGTTTGCTGAGATGCCTGTGAAAAGGCAGTGGTGCAGACGAGCAACACCATCAGAGAAGTTAATAGTTGTTTCATTGATTTTCGGAATTACAAAAATGGCGTCCTGAAGGGGACGCCATACGACAGGCTGGTATCAGGGTGTAAAAGTAGTACTATGGCCGATCAAGAAAAAATAGGCGGTATTTTAACGGGCATGGGCTCAGTAGATCGCCAGCCGGGTTGCGTATACGAATCAAAACCCGTTGAAGAAGTTGGTTGTCAACCGCACGGGGGAGGGGAAGGGTTCATCAACGGGCTGATGTGGGCCAAAACTACACTTTTGTGCAAGCGTTGACTCGCCGTATTTAGGAAATTTTGACAAAAAAACCGAGAAACCGGTACCGTCTGTCGACTCCAGTTTGGCGGAATGGGAAAAAGGAATAAATTGATGACCCGTGCGTTGAGTCAACCGGTTAGAGCCATACCAATTGTTTCAAAATTTATCCTTTAAACAGATATTCGTATGTATTCCGCTAAAGATTACGCTACAATGCCCCTTGACGAATTAGTGTCCAGAGAGAAAAAGGTGAAGTCACAGAAAATCGCCGTGGCGCTGTTCATCGGTTTTCTGGTGGGCATTGCGATTTGGTCGGCTAGCCATAAAGGGGGTTTTTTCCTGACTAGTGGTTTACTCCTTTTTTCTTTATTCGTTGGTTCCAGCTATTCAAAAAACCTGAAGGGTATCCAGGCGGAAATCAGCCGTCGGGATGCGATCCGTTAGCGACCCCACCATTAACCGTTCCGGCGGACAGGGGGTCTACTCTAAAAACAGAGCGGCTTTAGACTGTTGCAGTCGACAAAATAGACGCACCGATCAGGACCCAAAGTTCGCTGGCGACAGAATAAATGCCTAAGCAACTAAATTCTTAACCCTAGATAATCCTATGACAAAACCGAAAATCCAGGAAATGAGCAACGAGGATTTGCTCAAACGCAAGAAGACGACCGAAGTCGCAACGGGTTTGCTGGCTGGAATGCTTATGGTGCTGCTGATCCTTGCCCTGTTTTTATGTGTGAAGAAAGGATTTTCCCGGGGCCTTCCTTTTCTCATTATCTTCTTTTCTCTGTCACCCATCATCGCGGTTAACCTAGCTCATGTGAGCGCTGTCAAGAAAGAGCTGAGAACTCGAAGTCAGGTGCTTTAACTCTTATGGCCCGGCGCACGAATTTAGCAGGGTGGTCAGATTGCGGGTGTCTGCGTTAGGAAGATCAGCTTGGATACTTTTGTCCCACGCGGTTAAGTGTTTCGCGGGACACATTCAGGTAAGAGGCTATTGTGTGCAGTGATATGCGGCTGTTGACTGTGCGATACGACTTGACGAAATCAAATCTTGCTTTAGCCATGTCACTAATAGTCCTTAGACCCCGGTCTGACTTGCGTTGAAGCTCTTATATTTCAGCGTTTTTATGAAGATCTGGAGATTAAAGCGTCGAGGTGTTCCTTGCTCTTATGTCTATAATGAATAACTAATTGTAAAGCGCAGGATTTCGCCACTGATAAAGCCGAATAACACCATTTCACCAAGTCTCATAAAGCCTAATTTACAAGACGGTGAAAAGTAGGCACTTCTCCTAAGGGAACTTGCGGCTAGCTCTTCTCCAATTCAGTTATTGGATATCTTGATAGGGAGTTTTGCGCTGGCAATGCGTCCCGCATTTACTCGGTCTTCTTTCCTTCCTTCGGTTTGAGTACTCCCCGGGCAATCGGCTCGGGCTTAGACTGGGGGTTGAGAAAGCGCAGTAACAGTGCCTGTGGAAACTCGGCTTCGGCCGCTTTGGTCAGCACAAGTTGATAGGACCGGGTACCGATCACCAGGTTATAATAAGTCATGTTTTTACCAGACTCCTGGGGCACTCCCCAATTAGCAACCGGCTGTTTAGCCAATACCGTTTCGTCCTCTGGTGATAGGGCGGAAAAGGTAGTATCAGGCGTGAATAGTTTGTCAGTAACCCCTTCAATAACTTTAATAATGACTGGTGGTGTCGGCTTTGTCTGCGCTGAGGTAGAGTAGTGAAGCAGTAGGCCAAAGAAGAACAGCAGGTAGTATCTCATAGCTTGGATAGGTCGTTGTCTAGTGTCTTTTCTTATTAACTATCTGGGGTAAAATTTTATAAAAAATAAGCTAAACATTTTTCTTTTGCCACCTTAATTTTCAAACCATAAAATGACAGGTTATCATTACGAAACCGTCTGTAAAACAAAAAGTCAATCTAAAAGTAAATCGCTTATAAAGAGCTAATTGTAGGTTAAATTCGGTTGTAATTTATTTATAAACAAACAACTACTTTTACAACTAAATATAGAACATATAGTGATTGTATTTTAACAACATGAGCTGTACTGTTGATTGAAAGATCGATGGTAAAACCACTATGACCAGTGAGTAGGATGATGGGATACCTGATACAGGAGGCAGATACATTGTGCCGACGCTCAAGGTAACCACAAAGAACAAATGGCAAAGCTGCTGCGGAGCCGGGAGGTCCGTTGGCAACCGGATCAGCTTTGCCAACGCAGGTTCCTTGGGCCTGGGCGTGGTGGAAGTGAAGCCACCCGACGAGAAGGCGATCAACGAGTTCAAGGCCTTGTACGGTGGCATCACTCAGGCGGTGGCGGTAAAGAGCCAGTTGGCTTTGGGTCAGTAGCTAGTTAAGTAAGGGCTAAATAGAGCAAGCAAGGTTATGGCAGCCAAGAAGAGTAAGATTGCGTTACCGCCAGGAGGTCTGAACACGCCGGCGATGGTGGATGTCATCAGCCGGGGGGGGCGGTAATCAGTACATCGGAGGCCCCTCAGGGGGTGCAGGGCGCCGGGGCTGATGAGTTGAAGTCGTTCACCTTTAAGATCTATGAAGGGGAGCTGGCCCAGATCTGGGCGTTGGTGAGCGTGCAGCCCAAGCGGGACCGGCAGTCACTGCATGACTTCATTGTCTCGGCGGTGAAGGAGAAGATTGCCCGGGAGGAGCGCAAGCAAGGCAAGTAGGGCAGGGTCGAGTTGCAGAAAATGGGTAAGTTGCCTATTGACTTCTACAAAAAGTTGTTTATTTGATTGCTTATTAACTTCTATAATTTGTTGCTGATTCAGTTGTAAATAGTTCTTGTAAAGTATTGTAATGTAGACCTATATACTGATATTTTATAATGCTAGTATACAGATCTATCGTAATAATAAAAATACTGCACTAGCAAACGGATCCTATACAGGTAGGTGTAGATTCCCCTAACGCATATTTCCTATAATTGAGCTTTAACCTGATTGTATCCTTTAAAGAAAAGTGCTAACCGTTATCAAGTATCGGTTAACACTTTTCTTTTGTAAATCGCCCGATTGTGCGGGTATTATTGAATGCTAGGACTAGGCCGCCTATTTAACTCGAGCTAATAGCGCTGGCATTGCCGGAATGATTCTTTCCAGGGTTTCAGCGCCGTAGAGTGCGGCCACTTTTTGAGCTTACAATCTCGTTGAGCAGAATGGTCAGGTCGTTATTCATCAGCCGAATTTCTGTTTCCAGTTCGCCCAGCATAGTAGCCCGCAGCGTTAACGCTTCAGCATCGTATTGATCACCCGTGCCGAAATAATCCACTTCGTGGTGCGGTTTTCGAGAGCGTTTGCCAGCCGCGTCGAGCGAAGTCAGTACCTGCCAACGCTCTCGCAACTCCTTGATAATCGTCCGGCTGGTGTCAGTTTTGGGTTGATTGAGGTAGTACCATACCAACGGCGCAAATTGAGTCGACGTAGCCGGATGTTCCCAGATGTCGCGCAGGGGATTACGAGCGTGTAAATACGCTACTCGGGGTGTTTTCTGGGCTAAGGCCAGTACGCCCAGTCCGCCTTCCCCTACGCCCCCGGCAATGTGCACCCAATCGGCCCCAATCGGCTGTTCGTGCAGGTTCAGCCAACTGGCCCCCAGGATGGCGACCGCCCCGATCGTGATGGCACTGATAGTCATCCGTTTTTCGCGGATGTTTTCCCGGCGCGTTAACAGGGTAGCCGTCAAAGTGGCCCGTTTGGTGTCGCAGTCGAGCAGGGCTGAGGCCGTAGCAATATCGGCCGTGGCGAGTTGGAGCTGGTCCGTAATCCGTTGCCGTGTGGCCAGGTAGGCGTTTGACGGTGTTTCCTGCAGTTCCTGGTTGGTCAGTTGCACCAGTAGGGGCGTTAGGCCAATGGCCTGCGCCATATGCAACGCTCGCGGCCCATAACGCCCCCGCAACAAGGTCTCATCGGCGGAACCTGCCTGAAGCAGTGCGGGCCGGAACACATATCCGGATGTATGGCTTGAATCGACTTCGCAATGATCCTGAGCGACCCGCTGCAGAGCTTCCGACGCCCGCCGACCACTCGTACAGCCAGCAACCGTCAGCAGGATGAGTAAACTGAACAGAACATAACCACGCACGCAGTAACTGATTAACTTCATAGCAAGAAGTAGGTAAGCAATAGGTTCTAAACGGATTGGGTAGTAGGATCGGGGCCATGCTCGCCGGTTTCCGGCACAAAAAGCCAGAGCACCGCAACGGCCACCAGGGCAATGGCAGCGAGCACTAGAAAGGCGGTGTTATAGTTGCTGCGCTGGACAAGGCCACCCCCAAACGCATTGCTTAACGACGCACCCAGCCCCACGGCGGTAGCAATGGCGCCCTGTGTTGTATTGAAAAGCCCGCTGCCCCGCGTGAGGTCGGCTACTACCAGAATAGAGATTACGCCAAAGATCCCCGCCCCAACTCCGTCCAGAATCTGAATGGCGACCAGCAACATCGGATCCCCCGTAAGAGTATACAGTAAGCCGCGAACCGGTAGTACAGCAAAACCAATCAAGAGGAGTCGTTTACGTCCTTTGGGAGCAAGTCGGCCCGCCCAGAAACTGACGGGAATCATCACCACCTGCGCCACAATGATACAGGCCGACATATAGGCCGAGGAAGTCCCCGCGTCGATGCCTTGGGCGAGTCGCTGGCCCAGCAGCGGTAGCATGGCTGCGTTGGCAAAATGGAATAGCACACAGGCCAGCGCAAACAGCAGAACCGATCGGTTTTTCAGGAGTGCCCGCCAACCCTGGGGCTGGTCGGTCTGGTTGGCCGTCGCATTCGGATGGGGACAGCCCCGGGCCAGTTCGTGATCAATATCGTCTTCCCGGATGGCCCAGATCGACAGACTGCTGCATATGGACATAACCGCCAGTAAAACAAAGATTCCCTCATTGCTCAGGTAGTAACCAATCAGACCGGCGAGCAGAGCGGCAAACACATTTCCTCCGTGATTGAAGGTTTCATTCCGGCCTACCCGCCCGTCGAGAGCCTGCGGACCGACGAGTCCCAGGGTAATAGCTGCCACCGCAGGCGTAAACCAGGCCGCAGCCACGCCCATAGCGGCCTGTCCACCCAGAATAATGCCGTAGCGGGGAAAGGCAATGGTCAGCAGGGCCGCTGATGCAATCAGCAGGGAGGCCAGAATGGAAAAGAACCGTTTGTGGGTCGTCCGGTCGACGAGCGCTCCGGCGGGGGTTTGGGCGACTACGGTAGCAACGCCCATCACCGACATGGCAATCCCAATCGATTGGGCGTCCCAGTGCAGCGTTGTTAACAGGTATATGGCCAGATAAGGACCCAGTCCGTCCCGTACGTCAGCCAGAAAAAAGTTGGCGCTATCCAGTGCCCGTAAACTCGCCCTGCTCGGCTGGCGTTGCGTGGGCTGGGAGGGAGGAGCTACCATTTCTTAAAGATGAAAAAGACCGCAACAACCATAAACAGAAACCCAACGATGTGATTCCAGGCCAGTTTATCGCTTTTAAAGAGAAAGACCGTCATCAGGGTGAATACCGTCAGGGATACGGCCTCCTGAATCGTTTTTAGCTCAAATAGGGAGAAGGGGCCACCGGTTTCGTTGGAGCCAATTCGGTTGGCGGGTACCTGAAAGAGGTACTCAAAAAAAGCAACTCCCCAGCTAAGGCCGATGATACCAAGCAACGACAGTTTTGTCAGGAAAGGATATTGTTTGAGTTGCAAATGGCCGTACCAGGCCAGTGTCATGAAGGTATTTGAAACGATTAGTAAACCGATACAATACAAAGCTTTCAAAATGTCTCGCTTGTTTAAGTAAGAAAATAAAGGATAAGAGCGGGCCAGCCGTGCCGGATGCATAAGGCGTCCGGTAGCGTGTATCCTAATTATAGGCAACTAGAAATACCTACCCGGGTTACGGAAAATACTTATTTTAATAATCTTTTAATTGCCATTCGAACAGGGAGTTACGACGCACTCATGCCGGTGTTTCTGGTTTAGTTTCTGTAAATGAGTATTGTACAATAGCGTAGAGAGTAGGTAGTCTATACCAGACTTCGCGCTTCCTGCAGTCAAGAACAAAAGAAGCTGAAACCAGGGTTTGGGCTTACAGAAATAGCGGGGAACCAGTTGTTGGATGGCTTTGATTCAGCCACTGGCACCGGAGTTACCCGGCGATACTGGATAACTCCGGCAAGTAGCCGTTAAACGTATTTCAGCTAAGCAAAGCCTTCGGGCTTCCCACTCGCTAGCGAACCAGGAAAGTCTGCCCATTAACGCTCACCTGAGTGGCTTCGATGATGCTTCGTTTCTGGAGCTGCACCTGACCATCACCCAACGGTCGCGAATAGCCATTCACGGAAATAGTACTGCCCTTAGGGGCCATGTTGACCAACTGGTCGGCCGCATGAGGTGGTACCTTAATCAAGGTTCCATCCGCCAACAACAGCGCCTTGGGACGCCCTTGCTTAGTCAGCTGAAAGTCGGCGACTTTTCCCTGTATTGTCACTATATTGGGTGTAGCCGGTGTGGCTGGTGGTGTTGGGGGCGCATCGGTTATGGTTGTTTTGCCAGCCGTGAGGGTAACCAGGCGGAAAATAGATTCTCCTTCGGGCGTCACTTCCGAAAAGCCAGTGGCAGTTACCGAACTGCCCGTTTTGACCGAGCCATTGATCGACTGACCCATATGAGCCGAAAAACGAACCGCGACGGTTGAGGAACCGGTTCCCAACACGAACCCATTCAGAATTGAATCATCGTTGCCCGTTAATTGCTGAATCGTTCCCGACACGGTTGTCAGCGGGATCATTCCTCCACGATCCGGGGCCGGGTGTTCAGGTCCTTTGCGCGGTCCGGGACCGGGAGGAACGGGTCCGCGCGCCAGGTGTTGCGGCAACGCCTGGCCATAGAGTTGGGGAAGAGTCAGCAGCAAAATGAAGGCTGAAGTGCTAATTAATTGCTTCGTTTTCATGATCGTTATCGTTTTATTTCCAGCAAAGCTAGGGGGGCCGTATAAGGACCACCTGAAGATGGTATTAATTTATCTTAAGCGGTGGACGGCTTCCGGATGGGTTGGAGCCCCACCCGGAAGCCGCGATTTTTCCTTTGGCCCTTCCCGTAGGTAATCCCCTCGCCGACGGCTCTCAACCAAACCTCCTTAAGAAAAGTTAATGTGAAGTTAAGGCCCACTTCAGGGCACTTGCGTAGCTTGTAACCGCAATGATCTGGTTGTTTCGCCGTCGACTTTTTTATTCGTATTCATTGCTGTTTTTGACCCTACTGGTTCAGATGGCCGCTGCCCAGACGGGTCGGGTGATCGCTTATGAAGCAAACCGAATCGGCGATTATGACGGATTGCGGATTCGTACTGCAGCGGGGGAAATTAGTCTGCAGTTTCCGCCCCATACGGCGGAAGCGGTGCGGCAACTGGGCGCGGTGGGGCAGACGGTAGCGGTACAGGCGGAATCGCTTGGGAAGCTACCCGGCAACTCGCCGTCCCCCCGATTGCGGTTGATCAGTCTGCAGAACAAACAAACCGGGCGGCAGCTTCGACTAGCGGATCTTCCGCCACCTTCTCCCGAAACCGGAAAGTCCATAGCCATTGAGGAACCGTTGGCCGGAACCTGGCGCGACGCTGAGGGCCGATTGGTGGCGTTGCGGACAACATCGTACCTCATTGCGTTAAAGCCGCACCAGAGCGAGCCCATTCGGGCCGTACTGGCGGGGGTTAAGCACATCCGGGTGGTTGGCTACGAGCGGACTGCCCGGGGCTTTGTCAACCGGACCGGACTACGATTAGTACACCCCACCGCCCTGACTATAAACAAACAAACGTTTGCGTTTTAATGAAAATTCTGCTGATTGATGATGAAGAAAAACTGGCCCGGCACCTCCAAAAAGGGCTGAGTCAGGCGGGACACGGGGTTGAAGTGGCCCTGACGGGCACTGCTGGTCTGGAACTGGCCGCCTTGGGGCAGTACGACCTGATTTTGCTCGATCTGATGCTGCCGGGTACGACCGGCTTCGACGTGCTCCGAAACTTGCGTGAATTTGGCCTCGACACGCCCGTAATGATTTTGAGCGCCCTTAACCAATCCCAGCACGTAGTTCAGGGACTTGACCTGGGGGCCGTTGATTATCTCCGTAAGCCGTTTGACCTCGATGAACTACTGGCCCGCATTCGCACCGTCCAACGCGGGCAGGCGGGCACGCGGTTGCCGATCTGGCAGGTAGGAGACCTGACCATGAATCTGGCGACTCGCGAGGTAACCCGGGCCGGAAAAGCCATTGCGCTTACACCGCGTGAGTATCAGTTGCTGGAGCAGTTTATGCGACAGCCGGGGCGGGTGTTATCCAAAGTACAGCTTACCGAAAAAGTCTGGGATTCGGATTTTGACCGGGGTAGCAACGTCGTGGAAGTGCACATGCATCAGTTACGGAAGAAAATTGACCGGGATTTTGACCAACCTTTGCTGGAAACGGTGGTGGGCGTGGGTTACCGGCTTCGGGGAGCGCTCACGGTACGTTGAAAACTATGACGCTAAAGCCACCTACTCACAGTATTCGGCTCAAGATCGGGCTGGTGTTTGGGGCTACCTTTTTCCTCGGTTTTGCGGGGGCGGGGAGCTACCTCTTTGGCCGGGTCCGGGCGATACTCATCGAACAGGACAATCGTACGCTGATTGACCGGGCTAACCGCCTGGCGGAACGTACGTCTGTCTATCCGCTCGTGATTCCCCTGCCTGACCGGGGCGAGGTGCTGGCCCTCTGGTATACCACCGGCACGTACGGTAAACGTCTTTATCAGTCTCCCCGTTTTCCGGCGCTGGCCAACAGCCCAATGGGGAAGGCCATCAGTGAAGTCGATACGTTTCGGCTGGCTCGGCTAAGACGGTCTACCGACAGCGACGGCCAGCTCACGGTCGTTGTGGGCCACAGCAGCCGTCCGCTGGATCGGGAAATGGCCCGGATTGTGTGGCTGCTCGTGCTAACGCTGGTGGTTAGTGTGGTCCTATCGGGTTTAAGCGCCTGGTGGCTCAGTGGGTGGCTGCTGCAGCCCCTGCGGGCCATTATTCAGTCCGCCCGAACGGTCAGCCGCGCGGAGCAGACAACCCCAATTCCAATTCCGGCTTCGGGCGATGAGTTGCAGGAATTAGCCGAAACAATCAATGCGATGCTGACCCGGATCCGGCAGGTCGCTGATACGCAGCACAATTTTTTTGCGGCCGCATCCCATGAGTTGCGTACTCCGTTGAGTATTCTCCGGACTGAAACCGAAGTAGCACAACGGGCGGCAACAAATCAAGATGAGCGTCAGTTTCTGCACAGCCAGCTTACCGAATTGCGTCGATTGAGTCGGCTTGTCGACGATTTACTGGCGATGAGCCAACTGCGGGCGGGAGCCCTGTTTTTGCGGCCAACCCAGATTGCCCTCGAAGAGTTGACGCTGCAGCTAGTGGAACGGTACCAGCGCTCAATCAACGAAAGGAAGCTTTTTCTAGCCATTGATCTGGATGATGCCGTTTCGGACTTTACGGTCTGGGCCGATGCCGACAAACTGGCTAATGTGCTGCTGAACCTGCTGGATAACGCGGTAAAATACGCCACAATCGGCACCCAGCTAAACCTGTCACTGACTCAGCAAACAGGGCTGGTTGTGTGGGTTCTTGGCAACCAAACCACCACTCCGCTACCCGATCCGGCGCGACTGACCCAGGAATACTACCAGGCTGATCCCGGTCATGATGGTTACGGACTCGGTTTGTGGATCAGTCACCAAATGGTGCTTCAGATGAACGGTCAACTAACGCTGGAAGAGAGCAGGGGTCGCTTTCTGGCTACGATCCGCTTACCGACGGTCTCGTCATGAACTTACGGCCTTTCGTAGCTACCTTAGTGCGCGTGTTTGGGGTAAAAAATTCTGTTTAGGCGCTTCCAGGTATAGCGACTACTTAACAAGCCCAATACTTTTCAGAATATACCCGGTCGGATTTTTAGTTGCGTAACCTTTCTCAACGTATACGTCAGCCCGTAGAAACTTGTCGAGCAGCACTTCACTGTTAAGAATCAGGTGCCTTTGTTCTTCGGTCAGGGTCGTGTAGTTTTCCGGGTCGCTCAGGACTTCTTTAGCCCGCTCAAGCCGATCCCGCAGAGCTTGGTTTAAAATACTGAAGATGTAATCCTGAAAACCGCTCTCGTCGGCTGGTTTTTCAATCGTGAAATGAATGCTGGTGATTGATCGACCGCTTTTGATCGGTTTAAAAGAAACCTGCATATCGGTATGCGTATTTATTTGCGACAGGGCAACTTCCAGAACCCGAACTTTGAAGTTGTTATAGCGGTCATAAGCCGGATGCTTAGCGGCAATAAGCTCCCGCAATTCTGCCAGATCGATCACCCACTTTCCAAACCGCCGGTGTTTCGATAGCCAGGTAAACAGCATTTGCGCATATTCACTTGAAAGCTCGAGTGCCTGATGCAGATCAAACTTGGAGAAACCGTCGGCCAAATTAAGAAACAAAGGCACTACCATACGGTGTAGTTCAAACGTAAACAGGCCTTTATTGGCTTTGTATTTCGCCAGCGGAAAAATGGTAACCCGAATAATATCGCCGTTCTCCGACAGGATTTCAATGTCCCGCACCTTGATCTGTTCAATAATCTGGCGCGCTTCCCGGTTGATGTGACCCGAATAAATCTCACTGTAATGAAACGTGAAGGAGAGATCTTTATCCGGGATGGTAATGGACTTGTGTTCTTTTGTCTGCTGTTGCTTCAGCTCCCGCAAAACCAGCCAATAGGCTCTCCGCTGCAGCATATTCAACTGAGTCGTCCCCAATAGAAGTTTCAGGGGCTCCCGAATATTTTCGGATTTGCGGGGCAGAAAGCCTTCAATAACCAGTTGATTATCTGGTTGTGACGAGGTTGGGGCGGAGGGCATACGCAAACAAGGGCTAGTAAAGCTGTAACATACCAATTTTAAAACTACAAATCAAGGAGACTTGTAGTTTCTCGCCCAAAAGCTACAAATACAGCCGAAAATAGCCGGTATAACCCGCTGTTCGAATCAAGGAGGCCTGATGAACTACCATTATTGGGCGAATTGGAGCAATGGGACGAGATTGAGAAGTTATCCACATTTCTATTTCTGCAAAACGTAGCTTTTAGTCCTGACTGTTCTGTAAAACGTAGTTTTTAATTCTGCAAAACGTAGCCGTTCTTCTGCAAAACGTAGTTTTTCAGTTCTGCAAAACGTAGTCGTTCTTCTGCAAAACGTAGTCGTTCTTCTGCAAAACGTAGTCGTTCTTCTGCAAAACGTAGTTTTATTTCTGTAAAACGTAGTTTTTAGTAACCGAGTATTGCGTATAAGTAGTTAATATTCAAGAAGTTATGTGGCGTATTTTTATAGCACAAGTCATTAAGTTAATCAGTCATCAGTTAAGATAAATGATAAAGTTTTTAAGTAGATAGAATTCTACATTTAGGAATGAAAAATAAAAAGGTCAAAAGTAAAAAGTAATAGCAAACATTACATTTTTTACCTCAAGGGTAAAGAATAATTAATTTTTCTGTTCTGATCAATTAAGCTAAATAACACCATTTAGAGGTCATCAGTAGAGTTTATGAAGCGCAACCATTGGACTCAACAGCACACAGTTTAGGTGCTGACATAGCAAAGAGAACGATTAAAAAGTACGTACTGCCTTAGTCAGAACCTATAGTGTACAAACGAGAATGAATAGCTTGTTTATTACTCTTGTCGGAGTTCAGGAACCAAGATGATTCTAAAACATCAATCTACACCTCAAACTACTTTACAACATTTATCAGCTACTAAAAAAACGTCCAAAAATTTAGGGTTAAGACTAGTAGAGCATGAAGGTGAGAAAGTCCAGATTAGGCGTAAATTCGGTATACAACAAGTAGCTGGAGCACTTTATAACTGCTGAAATCGTAGGCATTCAGCTGTTGACTAATAAAAATTCTACTTCTGTTTAACATTGACATTAATGCAAAACTCGCAATAAGAGACCTTACAAAGAATTAGTCATACATTTAAGGTAACTCATCCCCGTTCCTTCTTTGTATATGTTAAACGCATGAAAGCTACAAAAACCGCTTAAATACTTAATCTATAAACAGTTATCAATGCCATTTACAACTATTTCTACAACTCCTCTTAGAAGTTAATAGACAACTAACTCAATCCCTGCAATTGACTGCCCTGTCCTACTTGCCTTGCTTGCGCTCCTCCCGGGCAATCTTCTCCTTCACCGCCGAGACAATGAAGTCATGCAGTGACTGCCGGTCCCGCTTGGGCTGCACGCCCACCAACGCCCGAATCTGGGCCAGCTCCCCTTCATAGATCTTGATGGTGAACGACTTCAACTCATCAGCCCCGGCGCCCTGCACCCCCTGAGGGGCCTCCGATGTACTGACTACCGAACCCCCCCGGCTGATGACATCCACCATCGCCGGCGTGTTCAGACCTCCTGGCGGTAACGCAATCTTACTCTTCTTGGCTGCCATAACCTTGCTTGCTCTAATTGTCTATTGCTTAATTAACTACTGATCTAAAGCCAACTGGCTCTTTGTCTCCACCGCCTGAGTGATGCCTGCGTACAAAGCCCTGAACTCGTTGATCGCCTTCTCGTCGGGTGGCTTCACTTCCACTATGCCCAGGCCCAAGGAAGCTGCGTTGGCAAAGCTGATCCGGTTGCCAAGGGGGCTATCCAGAAAGCCCAGCACCCCAGAACTCCGCAGCAGTTCTGCTGTTTCTTCCTTGTAGTTGCCCCGGGCATCCGCCTTGTTGATAAATGTCAGACTTACCAGATTTGGGTTGAAAGGCAGGATCTCGCTGACCAGATTCTCCACTTTGCGTAGCGTCCAGATGTCCAGCGAGCGGGGAGCAAAAGGCACCAGATAAGCCTGGGCCACCGTTAGCGCCGATCGCTGACTGACAGTGTCTCGGCCTCCCGTATCAATCACCACGTCATCACACTTGGTGGCCAGCCGGGCCACCTGGGCGTTGAGCTCCCGGCCCGTTACTTTGACGGCTGTGTAGCCCAACTGGCCTTCCAGGGTTTGGTAACGAAAGGAGGTGAAGTCAGTAGCCGACTCCTGATCGTCGGCATCGACCACGATCACATCCCGACCCTGGTGAGCCAGGTAAACAGCCAGGTTGGTGGCGACGGTGGTTTTGCCACTGCCTCCTTTAATACCGCCAACAGTGTAGATCATGTTGCTGAAAAACAATAAGTTTAGGTTCCAGATTTAGTTGTAAAATCAGTTGTTATATAATAGAGAAATTACAACTGTTGCAAAGATATAAGCCCTTGATTACAAATCAAATTTGAGCAGTATCTTTCAAATAACTACCTTTCTCCACTTAGGCTGTACTCGTACTACTTTTTGTATTTTTTGGATTAATGAAACAGGCGACCGCGATCTTCATTTCAGGAATTAATCTGCGCGTGTACTCGATTGGTTTATTATCATCTAGTAAAGAAAAAAGGCACTGGACCGCCCCTTTTCAAAGAGTTTGACCCGTTCGTTTAAACGGAAAACAGGTGTTCCTGAATCCTGGCAGGATGAGGAGGTACGACTCGCTGCTAGCTTAAGTCTCTGGAGCTTAACCTGTGAGTCCCTTAGCTGAAGACTTTCGTAACTACCATTGATACAGCCCCGGTCATTAACTTCCTGAAATCATGTAGGCATGGGCCACTAGTTGATTCTCAGTTCACCAACAGCGTCAGCAGATTCCTTAAAAGGAAATGTCCGGAAATAACTAATGACTGAACTGAGTAAACTTAGCTTCCGGTCTTCTTATAGGGAATAAAATGCTTCATAGAGTGAAACGAAAAGTCGCTTAATAGCCCCTATAGCTAAATATAAACTCCGTTTTTACCGTGATTACCAGTTCATTGAGTGAACCCAAATCGAATCATTTCAACTGCAGCGTTTGCCAGATTACCCCCAGTAGTTTTAATGTCGTTTTCTTAATTGTTAACTAAATCAGTACTATGCATTCCAATTTTAACAACGTTCATGAATGGCTTGCTAAAAGACGGTCCATCGTAGGACAACCCTTTCCGCTCCTGGCGTGCCTGCTTATTCTCCAGCTTTTCGTTTTTGTTCTTTCCGCGCGTGCTCAGAATAACACGCCAGTTTCCGGTAAGGTAGTGGACTCCCAGCAAAATGCGTTGCCCGGCGTCTCGATTGTCATCAAAGGCACATCCACCGGAACCACTACACTACCCGACGGTACTTTCCAGTTGCAGGTACCCACCACCGCTAACGTACTCGTTTTCTCGTACGTGGGTTATACCGCCCAGGAAGTGACGCTGAACGGCCGCTCTTCCCTGCAGGTTACTTTGCAGGAGGACAGCAAAACCCTGAATGAAGTGGTCGTTGTTGGGTACGGGTCGCTCAATCGCCGGGAGGTGTCCAGCGCCATCACGCACCTATCGTCCAAAGACCTGCTGCGGGTGGGAAGTAATAGCCCGCTGATGGCTGTTCAGGGAAAGGTTGCCGGTCTATCCGTAACCAATACGTCAGCCGCCGACCCTAACTCGACACCCAACATTCAGTTGCGGGGCGTTTCGTCCCGGAGTGCCGGTCTGGGTCCTTTATTCGTCATCAACGGGGTCCCGGGCGGTAACCTGGATAACATCAACCAGAATGAGATTGAGTCGATCGACGTCCTGAAAGGGGGAGCGGCTTCGGCCATCTACGGTACGCGGGGAAGCAACGGGGTGATTGTCATCACCACCAAAAAAGGCTCGGCCGACTCGCGCCTTTTTTACGATGGCTATTCGGCGTTTGACTTTATTACCAACCAACTGTCGGTGCTGTCGCGCGATCAGTTCCTGACCAACAAACGGGGGGTTGACCTGGGTGGTAATACCGACTGGATGAAAACCGTGAGCAACAATCCGGCCTTTTCCCAGAAACACACGCTGCAGTTTTCCGGCGGTAACGGAAAGACCAACTACTTCACCTCGCTGGATTACCGGAATGCGAGAGGGATCGATCTGCGGTCTTCCAAGGAGGAATACGGCGGTCGGGTAAACATCAACCACACTTCGGCCAACAACCTGTACGCCATTACGTTTACGGCGGCTCCGCGTTATGCCAAAACCAATCTGGCCGACTATAGCGGGTTCAATTACGCCCTAACGCTGAATCCAACCCAACCCGTTTACGATACCAGTGGTCGGTACGCCTACATCAACACCGGTTTCTTTGCCAACAACCCGGTTGAGCGGGCCAGAGAGGTAAAGGACCAGCAGGAAATCAAATACCTTGATATTAACAGCTCGTTCCGGCTCAACCTGCTCAAGAACCTGTACACGACGGTGACGATTGGCGAGGTAAGCTCCTCGTTCCGGAACTATGACTTCACGCCATCTACCCTCAGTACCGTTATCAACGGCAGTGGCCGGAATACGGCGTCTCAGGGCCTGGATGAGAACGATCAGAAGAGCTTTGAATGGATTGGCAATTACGCGCTGGATGTGCAGAAACACTCCTTCAAGCTGCTCGGTGGCTACTCCTACCAGTTGTTTACCTCGTCCGGTTTTAATGCCGAAAACCAGCTTTTCCCTTCCAACGTACTGACGTATAATAACCTGGGTTCGGGTACCTGGAACCTTACCTCGGGCGTAAACGGAGTGGGTTCGTACCGGAACAGCTCTAAACTGATTTCATTCTTTGGCCGGTTGAACTACGAGTTTGACCAGAAGTACTACCTGTCGGCCAGCCTCCGGCGGGAAGGATCCTCCAAGTTTGGATTCAATAACAAATGGGGGAATTTCCCGGCGGCCTCCCTGGCCTGGCGAGTAACGCAGGAGCCGTTCCTGCAGGGAAACTCGTGGCTCAATGAATTAAAGCTCCGGGCCGATTACGGGGTGACCGGTAACCAGGATTTCGATAATTACCTTTCGCTGGATACGTACAGTGGAGCCGGGTATTACCTGTACAACGGCAACTCCTACCAGGTCTGGGGCCCCAGCCAGAACACCAACTACAATCTCCGCTGGGAAAAAGCCATTAATTTCAACGTGGGCCTGGATTTTGAGGTTATTGGCAGCCGCCTAACGGGTAGTTTGAACTACTACATCCGCACCAACAAAGACCTGCTCGGCGACTATACGGTGCCCAACCCGCCCAACATTCAGGGAACTACGTTTGCCAACGTCGGAACCATGAAAAACTCGGGTTTGGAAATTCAGTTGAACGCGGCCGTGGTCAACCACAAGGATTTTAGCTACAATCTTTCCTTCGCGGGAGCCACCAACAGCAACAAGTTTGTGTCGTTTTCCAGCGAAGCCTTCAAGGGCCAGAGCTACATTGACGTAGTCGGCATGCCGGCACCGGGCAGCCCGGGTAACATTCAGCGGTTGCAGGAAAACACCCGGATCGGTAGCTTTTACACCCTTAAATCAGCCGGCGTAGACGAAACCGGCGCTTTGCTGGTCTATAACCGGAACGGCGATGTGATTGCGGCCAACAAGGCCAGCAACGACGACCGCCGGTTTGTGGGCAACGGTCTGCCTAAGTTCACGGGTAGCCTGACCAACAACTTCAAATACAGACAGTGGGACCTCAGTATCTTTTTCCGGGGAACGTTTGGCTACGACCTGTTCAACACCTACGCGTTTTATCTCGGAACGCCCGCTACCCAGCAAAACGCCAATACGCTGACCTCGGCCTACAACGGCGGAAAGTACTCTAAGCTAACCAACGCGGCTACTTACTCCGCGCTGTCTGACTACTTCCTGGAGCGGGGTAACTTTGTGAAACTGGACAACATCACGCTCAGCTACACGCAGCCGCTGAAGGTAAAGTTCCTGCAATCAGTTCGGATTTACGCGACCACGCGTAACCTGAAAACCTTCACCAATTTCACCGGGGGCGACCCGGACCTGATTCAGGTGAACGGCTTGTATCCGGGCGTTAACCAGAACAACGACCGAAACCGGGGCGGTACGCTCAACTATTATCCGTCCACAACCCAGCTTCTAATGGGTCTTCAACTTACTTTTTAATCAGTAGCCTATCATGAAACGCAATACTTTTCTGACTTCAATCATCCGATTCACGGCGCTCTCGCTACTCCTGGTAGTCAGCAGTTGCACGAATCTGGATGAAGTTCTTTATGATCGGATTACGTCCGCTAACTTTTTACAGACCCGGGACGATGTAACGCGGGATTTTCTGCGGGCTTTCGAACACTGCTACTGGAGCATCCAGGGCGGGAGCAGCTTCATGCTTCAGGAAAACAGCACCGACGAACTGATGACCCTGAACCGGCAGGGCGACTGGTACGACGGCGGGCAGTACCAGCGGGTCCATTATCACACCTGGACGCCCAACGACGGTTACACCAGCGACGCCTGGAATGCGCTCTACCAGGGCGTCAACCTGGCTACCAACTCGCTGGAAGATTTACAGGCGATCACCGACCCCAGTAAATTTGAAATGACGCAGGCGGAACTGAACGATATGATTGCGGAGCTTAAAACGCTGCGCGCCTGGCTGAACCTCCGGCTGCTGGACTTCTACCGGAATATTGTGCTGGTTACTAAAGTAAAGGGGCAGTCGCAGGGCGGTCCGCAGGTAACTCCCCAGGAAGCCTTCGCTTTCATTGAACAGGAGTTGAAAGACGCCCTGCCCGATCTACCCACGCGCGCGAGTTTAGGGCAGAACGCGGTTGGTCGCTGGACGCAAGGTGGGGCCGCGGCTTTGCTGGTCCGCCTGTATCTGAACGCTAAAGTCTATACGGGCACGGATCGGTTTGCCGACTGTGCAACGCTGTGTCAGGATATTATTGCGGGTAAATACGGCAACTACGCCCTGGAAACCCGTTGGGACGCGCCTTTTGACTACAATAACGCCAACTCGTCGGAAACCATCTTTGGCTTCCCCGGTACGTTTGGGCTAACCCACTGGCAATACGACGGAAACATGTACTGGGGTAACCTACCCATTGAGGCTCCCCGCTATTTTGGCTTTACGGACTGGGGCAACGCCAACCCGAAGTATTCCTTACAACCGGGCCGCGATGTGGACAGTGTTGAATACAACT
>Ga0325400_1000208_pt1 | contig 39826 bp, 42 predicted proteins | sample PopdelMetagenome_2_FD_205662 | JGI IMG/M metagenome (GOLD analysis project Ga0325400, IMG submission 205662) | Populus deltoides microbial communities from Bellville, Georgia, United States - Xylem-PdKOR-R1 | ecosystem: Host-associated > Plants > Phyllosphere > Stem > Wood/Secondary xylem... | reverse complement strand
CTAAATTCTTATTGAGTGATGCCTTAACAGCTGGTAATTTAGCAGTTGGTACGGTTTCTTCGGAAATGCCGACCTTAAGGTCTTCAGCTGTCTCGAATTCAACGTCGAGATCGCGTTCGATAGCCCGCGTATAAGCCCGGCCACCGATACCAAACATCTTGGTACCCTGCACACCACCGTCGTTGATAACGGCAATATCGGTCGTACCGCCACCAACGTCGACCAAGATAGCACTGAGGTTAGCGCTTGGGTTGTCACCGATAACCGATCGGGCAACCGCAAATGGTTCGGCGGCAACCGCTAACAGATCCAAATCAAGTTCTTGGGCCGTCCGCTCAAGAGCGCCGATGTGAATCATCGGTGCGAAGGCCGTGTAGAGCTGTACCACGACGTCTTTACCCTGGAAGCCGATCGGGTTGGTGACCGGATAGCCATCAATCTCGATACTGACGAGCGCGCTGTTAACTAAGCGGACTTCGACTGATTTGCCACCAAGTTCAACAGCTAACTGCTGCTTTGCTTTAGTTTCGGCGCGGCCCTGGACAAGACGGACAATCTTTTCAACTTCTTCGTTATCAAGCGGCTTAGCTGCGTCTTTACGTGAGACGCGCACAGTCGTGGTCGTGCCCTTAACGAGTTCGCCGGCAATACCGATTACGGCCGTTCGGACACTGACACCGGCTTGCTCTTCGGCCTGACTCAGCGCCTTATCACAATTCTGGACGACACTGGCAATGTCCGACACGGCTCCAGCCTGCATATCGCTCAAGCTCTGGTGGGCCCGGCCAACACCGACGATCTCAACTTGGCTATCGTTCTTATCAACCCGACCAATCAAGGCTTTAACGTATTCAGTACCGATGTCTAGGCCAACGATATACTGTTCGGTTGGCTGCTTGTTGGTTTTAGCAGCGGCGGCCTGACCGGCCTTATTAACAGTTTGGCCGGCTTTGTCGATCAGCTGCCGGCTGAGGTCTTTGAATTTATCAAGCATATGCTTTTATTTTAGCACACGGCTCAGTACTTAAACGACGATACCACCACCGAGGCAATGATCGCCGTCATAGAGTACCGCCGACTGGCCCGGCGTAATAGCCCGGATATCACTATCCAGATGCAGCCAAGCCTTTTCGTCTTCAATTTGGAATCGACAATCAACCAACTCAGCCCGGTAACGGGTCCGGACTTTCAACTTTTGTCCGTCTTGTAGGCCACCATTGATATCGTGTAACTGACGTAACTCAATCTGTTTGCGCCATAACCGGTCATCCTGCAGATCGGTCGTAACGTAAACTTCGTTTTTGGCCATATCTTTATCAACGACGTAATACGGTAATCCGCCGCCGATATTAAGGCCGTGGCGTTGACCAATAGTGTAGAAGATAGCGCCGTCATGGCTACCAATGGTCCGACCAAACTGATCAACGACGGCCCCTTCAGGCTGCGGTCCAAGTTCATGTAACAAAAAGTCTTTAATACCGACTTTACCTACGAAGCAGATACCTTGGCTATCCTTCTTATCAGCTGTCGCCAGTCCTAGTTCAGTCGCCAGTTCGCGGACAGCTGGCTTGCGGTAGTCACCAATTGGCATCAAAGTTTTTTGTAGAGCCGCTTCGGTCACTCGGTACAAAAAATAACTTTGGTCCTTATTGTCATCAAGACCGGTCAGTAGTCGGCCGTCTTTGATACGGGCGTAGTGGCCAGTCGCAATCATGTCGGCCCCATCTTCTAATGAGGCGTCTAAAAAGAGTTTGAACTTAACTTCCTGGTTACACATGATGTCTGGATTCGGCGTGATTCCAGAACGGTAGCCATCGAGCATGTAATCAACGACTTTTTGGCGGTAGCCAGCTTCAAAATCGAACATTTTGAATGGAATATCAAGCTGCACGGCTACTCGTTTCGCGTCTTGGTAATCCTCTTTCCACGGACAGCTAAAGCCAGGTAGGTCCTGACTCCAGTTTTTCATGTAGACGCCGACCACGTTGTAACCCTGCTGCTTCAAAAGCGCAGCCGTAACTGACGAGTCGACACCGCCGCTCATACCAACGTATACCGTTTTAGCCATAATTATGGTCTATTATATCAATGGTTAGCTTGTCGTTCCAAATTACGGCGCAGAACGTAAATCTGATGTTTCTTACCGAGCCAAAACGCGAATAGTGCAAAAGGCGCAATCAGTAGCGCTGGCCACCATAGTAAGCGATAAATGATTGTTCGACTAGCGTCGGTATCAGTGGCGGCTGCAGCGACTTCGCCGTTCGCTACCCCTACTAACTGCAGATAGGCCACTGTACCATTCTTATCAGTTGCTTTAATAACAATTTTATATTGACCGGCTTGCTTGTAGGTGTGCTTAATTGTGAATGTTCCAGCCGTATCGACGCTGACGAGCTGCGGGCCGGTACCATCACCCCAGTCGACACTGACGGCGTAAGGTGCGGTACCGCCACTGACAACGATCGGCCACGTTAGTTCCGTATTAGGTGCCGTACCACGGCGAGCGTAGACACTTGTCAGAGTTACGCGGTTAGCGAAAGCGCCGAACTGCGAATCAGTAAAGTTGACGACCACCCGGTTGGAATCCGGACCCACTTGGTCTAAAGCATCGTACACTCGGGCAACCAATTCGTTGCGGCCATTAAACAAATCTATTTGTAGGCTATAACTACCGTTGGCGCAGATGACGGCACCCATAAAGATATCGTTATCGAAAAGCTTAACCAGTAGATCAGTCTTACAAAGACCGCTGACCGTAACCGGCAATCCGGTGAAGCTCGCGCCGTTAGACGGCGTAGCAATCGTCGCCGCCTGAGTCGGTGGCGGTGTACTGACCTTACCCTGCAAACCAGTACTACCAGCCTGCGGGTTGTCAACGGCCGCCTGTACCTTTGGCACGTGGGCCAAGCTCATTAAACCAGCCAATAGGAACGCGGCCAAGAGGCGCCGGCTACTTGCGATAGCGGGCATTGCGCAGAATCCGCCGGTTGTACGCCCGGACCGCTTTCGGTACGAAGATGATAGCCAAAATAATGAACAGTAAGATGGCGCCGGCTAACAGGATGAGCGGTAGTGGCACGACGTAGAACGTGGTCTTAACACTGATGAGTTGGCCGGTCGTGCCATAACCGAAGTTACCTTCGACGGTATATTTACCTAGCTTGCCCAGGTCGTTCAAGGCAACATCGAATCGACGAACACTATCCGGCAAGACACTTCCCCGTGGATCGGTGTTGTTGATCTCGGTGTCAGAAATAACTTTGTTACGGTGATCGCGGACCGTTAGCTTACCAAATGGCTCGACCTGAACGTTACCGTCGTTACGGAAGCGAATGACGGCCTTGAGATCTTCGGGTGTCGTGAATAACTTATGGGCCGTATCCTCTTTTCGTATGTCCAAACTTGCGACATTAAGTGATTCACGCAGATCACCGGGGACACGGACTAGGATCAACGAACCTACGCTCGGCAAAAGCAGGACGTTATTATCGTTGTCCGAGTTAGCCGAGACAAAGCGAACGGTACCATAATAACCACCAGCTGCCGTGTTTTGGGGTATGGTGATGTTTACCTTAACGATTTTCTGTTCGTTCGGCTGAAGATTAACGGTTGGCAGAGCGCCGACTAACCGCTTAAGACTGTGGGTAGCGGCAAACTGGTTTTCATCGAGGATGATATCCGGTTGCCCGGTTTCGTTAGAGTTAGCCACGAAGTCGTTGACGATACCTCGTAAGGCCGTTGGCTGAGTGGTGACATTTTGGACGACGACGTCAACTGTCCGGGTGGTGCCAGGCTGGATGACTAGATCGAGCCGGACCGGTGAAACTTTTAGACCGTTATTCGGCCCATTTGGCACGGATGACTGAGTTGTAGCGGCTTGAACTGTTGATACGCCAGCCACTACGAGGGCCAGAACTAAGACCAGCCCACTTTTGATTTGTTTTTTCATTATTGCCTCTTTAACGCTTACCCTTATCCTACCAAACCATTAGAAGTTTGCCAAGCAAATGTAGGTCAAGGTGGTGACATACACGCCGCCCGGTTGGGTGCGCGGAATATTCACTAAATAGCTGATCGTGTACTTGTCGGCAACGTCCGATCGAGGCGAACTGGCGATGACCTCTCCCGAGTCAAACCGGAACGAATTAGCGACACTGTATCGCGGCATTGGATTGCCCGACCCGCCGCTGTGAACGCGGCCAATTACCGGATTATTATTAAGCGCCAGGTTAAGTCCGAATTGCGAAGTCCCAGCTAATGATGGCGCGCCGTCGGTTAGGGCTGTAATCTCATTGCTACCCGATGCCAGCGTCGAGCCGGTAGCCCGCACATTGTAACCACCAGCAGCGTTAGCGAACACCATCATCTCGCTTTTAGAAGTATTGGCACGGGTCGAGCTTAACTCACCAAGGTCAACCAGAGTGCCATCGGCTGTCGTACAGTCACCCGGGATGCTGTTAGCCACACAGAAATAGAGGAACGGCGGCACCGTAGCCGTGATGTCGAAAGAAGGCGAAATATCAAAACTGAAGGCACCGAAGTCGGTATAACTACCAGTCGTATCATTCGCTACGAATGTCTTGACTTTAACATAGTACGTTAGTTTAGCGACTGGGTTGACGACATTGCCGATTTCATAGACCCCTGACGAGGCAGTACGCAGCTGCGGCGAACGGACTAAATCCAGTCTATTGGCGGTGCTTGTCGAGCTAACACTGAACCCAGTCTCACCTAACTGACTTATAATCGCTGCTTGACTTATATCGCTACCACTCGGCGGTGTACAGGCCGCCTCCTCTAACGGGCTATTCGAGCAGACTTCAATACTGAGCGCACCCAGCGTTGAGGTTTCGGCAAAATCGAATGACAGCTTATACTGCACGACTGCCCCGGGCACCGGATTGTTCAGTTCCAGTTTGGCATTGGTTAAACGAGCCGCTTCGACCGATTGATGAAAGGTCGTAGTCGCTATACCAATCGTTAGCATAAGGACAGCCAGCCACCAGCCACTGCGCCGGACTGTTATCTGTCGGTTCATTCCGAACCTTACCTTAATACGTGCCGGTAGCGATCAGCATCATGTTGGCGCGGTAGATACCGGCCGGAGTCACGTTGGAAGCAATGGCCGCGAACTGATACTCGTTATTGATGTTACTGACTGGGCCAGTACTGGAAGCAACTGAGTCGCCGTACGTGCTATTTACGCCAGGGTTAGATGCCGGGTTAGCGCTATTACTCGCCAAGTTCATGCCAACGTAATCAGAAGCCGATTCACCCGCAGCCGGGGTCGTCGTGTTGTAGTACGGGCTAGCGGTAACTACACCGGTACCAGTACCGACTGCTGTACCATTACTGACGTTGACACCGAAAGCCGCTGGAATACTTGAACCCGCTGCAGGCGTCTTAAACAGGGTTGCGTTAGCCGGTGCGTTACTAGCATTGTTGTTGATGGCCGGAATGTCACAACCACTCGTTGTCGTTTGGGCGCTGATATCCAATCGGCTTAGACCGCCACATAGGTTGCTGTTACGCATCCTGATGACCGCACCATTAATGGCGTTCGTCGATATCTGCGAATAGGCCGATCGCCGGTCCACCTGAGTAGCGTCAAGGGTGTTGGTCGTACCGTGGCCCAGGACAAGATCCGGTACCGTTAGCGAACCACCGCAGTTGGCAGCTGGCGCCGTTGCCGACACGCAGAACATCAGAGTTTCCTGAACGCGAGCCGTAATCTGAATTTGATTGGATGTGCTGAGGGCGATACCACCGTAATCGAGTGGCGTGCCGGTGTTAGCGGCAGCATCGCCATATGCTGTAGCGCCAGTCGTAGTCGTGTAGGTAACAATACGGGCATAGAATGAATGGTTAGTCGTACTTGGGTTTTGAACTCCAGCAATATCGAACTCGACCGTCGATCCTGCTGCCGTGCTTGTTGCCGCACCTGAGTTAGAATATTTCAATACATGGTCTATATTTGTTGTACCCTGAGTTGAACCACTTGTTGTTCCATCACCTGTTGTAGCAACCCATGTACCGCCAGTACTTAGACCAGAAACGTTTGTTACTGTGACGCGAGCTCCGGCCGTACTGTTGGCTCCTGGGTTTAAGCTAAATCCGGTGACAGCAGTACAGCCACCCGTATCTGCTAAGAAAGGTGTGTTATCACAAAAAGATACAACGATACCTTGAATAGTGCCCGATGTTGCAGCGTTAAAACGAACTTTATACGTAACGTTGCTACCGGTACCAATGGTGCTATTGTTCGGTGGAACTGTACCGCTTGGAGCCGAGTCGCTCATCTTTATACTGCGTAATTGAATTTGATCAGCACTAACCAGTGCCGGCGAAACCATAGCTGCAAGCGATGCTGCACTGAAAGTCAGTACGAACAAAGCCATCAGGTTGTGCCGACGGAGTCTAATGAGCGCTGTCTTAGGTGTTGCTGTCATATTTTTGTTTGTTTTACAGAGTTACTAGAAAGCATAGTAACATGCTTATTCTTATGTCGCAATAGTTTTTATGCTTAAAATGTGGCCGTGGCCACTAAGACGTGAATCATGTTATAAACGCCGCCTGGCGTCACGCCCGTGATGTTAAACAAATAGGATATCGTGTAGTCGGTTTCACCGGAACTTGAGTTGGCGTAGGCGATGGTGTCGTCTTTGACGTACTTGAATTGATTCGGTACGTCATAACCAGGTGCGGCCCGACCGAAGCTAAAGCTGCTATCAGGCGATTGAACGGGAGCGGCGCCAAACGTCCGCGGTGACGTGTTAGCAGCCAGGTTTATACCGAATTGCTCGCGGTCATTGTCTGGTAGTGCCGTGTTCGTGATTGCATCGAGTAAGTGGGTGCCGTTACGTGGTGGTAGCGAAGCCGTCTGTACGATGTAGCCACTACTTAGGTATGATCGAACCGAAAAGGTGGCGTTTGCCGTGACCGGCGTACCGGGCACTAACGTACCGATATCAATACTGGCGGCATCGACTTTGAACTCAAGATACGGGTAGCGGTCGCTGTTAAAGCCGGCCTGGGCCTGAAAGCCGTCGCTCTGCGTATTACCAACCGTCAATTCACCGGCTGCCTGCTTTGAGCGGTAATTGTCTGAGCTGGCATCAAGCTCACCACCGGTCCCGAAATAAGCTTCGTCAGCCTGATAGCTCGTCGAAGACATCGGATCAGCAAAAGCAACGCCGCCAAGCGTTAGCAAGGCGATCATTAATACGCTCGTACCCAAAACTGTTTGTTTTACTCGCACCATAACTACAACCAGTATAGCAATCCGTTTACGCTTTTAACAGTTTTCTAGTATTATAAGCTTAATAGGTTTAGAGATGGAACAACCAAACAAAAACGACCCTAATTCATTGGAGGCGCCCGATACTTCGGTTACGCCCGCTTCTACCCAAACGGTCGAAGACAATCTCGAAGGCCATGAACCAGTCAAAACGGCTGGCGGCTCGGCTAAAAAGCCGAACAAGCTTAAAGCTTTATTCAAACGTTTCAACGTTTATTTCTTAATGTTCGTCTTGCTCATCATCGTCGCCATCACCATCGCCGTCATATTGGCGCTTAACGCCCGTGATACCGGAAATGCTACCGTGATTGACTCGCAAACATTGTCCGACGACTCACTCAAGCAGCTAGCTAATAGCGACATTGGCGTCGGCGATCCTAAACAACTACTAACTGTCCAATCCAACGCTATCTTTACCGGTAAAATGCTGGTCCGGCAGAACGTTGAGATTGGTGGCGGATTAACGGTTGGCGGTGACATGAATATCAGTGCCCTGAACGTATCCGGCAAAGGCACGTTCGATCAACTACAGGCTAACGATTTAACACTAACCCGTAACGCGACTATCCATGGCCAACTGGCCGTTCAAAACTCCGTGACTGTCAACGGGAGTGGTACCTTTAGTGGCGCCGTAACTGCCCCAACCATAAACACTAGTAATTTACAGTTGAACGGCGACTTTACGACCGCCCGTCACATTGTTGTTACCGGTAGTACACCGAGCAAGTCAGATGGTAATGCGCTCGGTGGTGGTGGCACTAGCTCCATCAGTGGCTCCGACACAGCTGGTAGCGTCACTGTTAACACTGGCAGCAATCCTGGCACTGGCTGTTTCGCTAACATCACCTTTGCTAATCGGTTTACGGCCGTACCAAAAGTCCTTGTTACGCCGATCGGGTCAGCCGCCGGCAGCGTCGATTACTACGTCAATCGTTCGGCGACTGGCTTCAGCATTTGTACCAGTTCGCCGGCCGCCAGCGGCCAATCATTCGGCTTCGACTTTTTCGTTATCGGCTAAACATGGCTTCGCCGTTTACGCTCCGCTAAACGTTCAAGAATAAGACGACTTCGTCGGCCTTAACATGCAGAAGTCCACCGGCAATTTCGAGGTTTTGGGCGCCTTTCGGTGTTTCAATTGTCAGGTTACAAGCGCTGACTAAAGTAATAAAGTTGTGGTGCTTCGGTAAAATATCGAATGGGCCCGTCTCGTTTTCGGCTGAGATGCTATGTGCCTCGTCATCGAAGTAAATTTTGTACGGCGAATAGACCTTAAGGTGCATGACCGGCTTGGCATTCGGGTCGACAACCGCGTCTTTATGGTCGTCGATTACCTGGCCGGTACTGGCGTCTTGTCGGAGAGCCATTAAACGATGATCTCCTCGATGCCTTTGAGGGTTTCGTCGCGGGTATAGCGCTCACCTTTACGACCGTTCAGGTGCTCCATGATCTGCATTTCCTGAGCGAAGTACTGAATCAGCTTCTTAGCCTTATGGTAATCCTCGCGGTCAGTGGCGCTCAGTTCGTTTTCACCGATGATCGCAATGATACCTTTTAGGGACTCATACTTTTGCAGCAATGTCTGAACCTGGACGCTCAAGACGTAGTGGCGGTCACCGACAATTTCCGGTGTCAGCATTGAAGAGGTTGTTCGGATCAGATCGACGGCCGGGCGGATACCTTGCTCGGCGACGGCACGACTCAACACAAGGATAGAGTCCAGTTCGTGCTGGATCATTTGCACGGCCGGGTCGGACAGATCGTCGGCTGGGACGTAGATGGTTTGGACAGCAGTGATCGAACCGGTTGGCGTTGAACTCAACCGGTCTTGTAGCGTCTTAATTTCGGAGAACATAGTTGGCTCGTAGCCACCTTCGGCCGGGACCTGATCGAGCACGCTGGACAGTTCGTTGTTGGCTTGAATATAACGGTAAATGTTGTCGGCGAAGAACAGGATGTCTTTACTATGGACGTCACGGAAATATTCAGCCAATGTCACGGCCGACAAACTAATCAATCCACGTTGCACCGGGTTCTCATTCATCTGTGCGAAGAACATGCAGGTGTTTTTAAGCAGGTCCCGCTCTTTGAGCGTTTCATAGAGTTCGTGGCCCTCACGAACACGTTCACCGACACCAGCAAAGAACGACAAACCGCCGCCCGATTGGGCAATATTATTGATTAGCTCCATGGTAAGCACCGTCTTACCGACACCGGCACCACCGATAATACCAATCTTGCGACCCTTAACGAACGGCGAGAAGAAGTCGATGACCTTAATACCGGTTTCGAGGATTTCTTCGTGGCCGGCTCCAAAGGCGTCCTTACGGACCGGTACCTTGAAGATATCGCGCTTTTCCATTCCTTCGGCTTCGGGCATCGGTAGACCATCGATCGGCTTGCCAAGTGCGTTGACGATGCGGCCGATCATCTCGGTGCCGACCGGAATTTCCAGGCCGTGACCAGTCGCCTCGACATTCATACCCTTTTCAATCGTAACATCGCCATAGAGGTTCAGGCACATAACAACATTGCCCCGTTCAATCGTATGAACCTGCAGCGGCGTTTTGTTATCGTTCTCAATAATCAGTAGCTCTTTTAAAGCTGGCATTTCTTCAAAAAATTCGACTCGAACAACTAAGTCTTTGATTGAGCGGACGACACCGGTACTCATTTAGGCGCTCGGCTTTCGGAAACCATTAATCGTTTCTTTCAAACGGGCATCGGCGATAGCGCGCTTGGTGCGGCTATACTGGGTTTTCAATTCACCAAAAGTTTCGTTAGCTTTTTCTTTAGCAGCACTCATTGCTCGGAAGCGGCTAGCGTACTGGGCTAATTTCGATTCAAAAATGAACTGCGTCAAAGCGATTGATAGCATTGAGTCCTCCAAATGAGCCACCACTTCGAATGTACTGGGCTCAAAGATGTAAGTGGCTTCGTTAATAAGCTCGGTCACCGGCTCATCACCGCCAATGCTTCCCTGTTGTTGAATAGCGGCACTTAGGTCGATCCGCTCAGTACCCTGGACACTGAGCGAAGTATAAGACTGATAGAAGACGACGGCGTTTTCGTACTGACTGATCTGAGCGATCAACGGTGCGACGTTAATGTTCTGATCCTTGGTTGGCATTTTATAATACGATTTATAGTCAACACCAGCTTGGCTGAGCTGCATTGCACCGTGGTGTCCAACAATAATGATATCGTTCTTATCTTTATCGTAATCCTGCAGCATCATGCGGACCAACCGTTGGTCGATGTCACCACTAAAGCCGCCTTCTCCAGTCACGCCGATATACAGCGTCTTTTTGATGGCATCTTCGTGCTCAGTACGGCCAAAGCGGAACAAGCTGTCGACACGAATCTGTTTGTAAATTTGCCAGATTTCTTTAAAGAATAGCTGCGAAGCGATAACCTGGTTTTTAATGGCACTAATTTTCATACTGGCTAAGCTTTCGAACACGCCGGTTAGGTTGACGATAGTAGCCGTTTGATTAATCTCTAATTGGATGTCCTGTGGTCGTTTCATGTTTTGGCCTCGGCTGGTTTTGGTGCCTCAGACTTAGTAGTCAGGCATTTTTTAAGTAATTCGGCCCGGACACCGTCGTAATCTTCGTCTTTCTCAATCTTAACGGCATATTCTTCGACGACTTGGCGGAGCGTACCGACGCTGATTTCCTGACCAATCTCCAGGTTCATGACTATATCCATCAAAAGCTGTTGGGCCATCAAACTGTAGGTCTCACCAGGAGCTTGTGTGAAGACTTGACGCATCAATTTACCCCGTTCGAGATCCATCGTTGCCTCTGGACCCATTTCAGAACCAAAGGTCGCAAATTCATGTGCTTGGTTATAAGCTGCTACTGATCGAAGCGCTTTAACGCCCAAATCCTGCTGTCGCTTATTCTGGCCGACACCGCCAACACGGGTCACACTCAGACCGGTGTTAACAGCTGGGCGGACGCCGTCACGGAAGATATTCATATCTAAAATCCATTGACCGTCAGTGATGGACATAATGTTGGTCGGCAAGAAAGCCGTGATGTCACCAGCCACGGCCAGCACGATTGGCAAACAGCTGAGCGTGCTATGGTTACGATGTAGGCGCCCGGCCCGCTCAAGTAAGCTGGAATGAGCGTAAAACATATCACCGGGATAGCTGTCACGCCCCGGACTCTTACCGGATATCAGCGAAATTTGGCGGTAAATCTGAGCGTGGGTCGTCAAATCGTCATAAATGACCAAGACGTCCTGGTCGCATTGCTGCCAGAGGTACTCACCCATGGCGCAGGCCACGTACGGTGCTAAATAGTTGACGACTAATGACTCGAACATGGTCGAGACAATAACGATAGCGTTCTTCATGGCGTCGTTCTTTTGCAAGCGGTCGAGCAGTTGGTCGACATCGCTACGGCGCTTCGCAATCAGTACGTAAATGCACACCAGATCAGTATCTTTTTGGTTGATGACGATCTGGGTCGCCAGAGTACTCTTACCCGATTTACTGTCGCCGACTATCGCCAAGCGCTGCCCCCGGACGATCGGGAAAATGATATCGAGTGAAGTCACCCCGGTCGGTAGCTGTGTATCAAGCAATTCCCTTTCATGCAGCGGCGGTGCGGCCGCAAAAACCTGCCAAATGCTATCAGCCGCGATCGGCCCTTTGCCGTCGAGCGGTTCGCCCATCACAGAGATGACCCGGCCAATAAACTCTTTGCCGACTTTAGCAACTAAATCATGGTGCTGAACAACAACGGTCATACCAGTCTCAACCGGCGTCGAACCTAGATGTAGTACCAATACATAATCTTCCAAAATGTAGTAGACAAAGCCTTTACTACCATCTTCGAACATGACTAAGGCATGGGTCGAAACCGGATGTAGTCCGCGAACTCTGACCAAAAATTCATCGACACTGACGACTTCACCAATCGGCCGTCCGGCTGACACCAGCTTATTAAAATGCCGGTTATCGCTCACGACTTGACTCCGGTAGTCTTGAGGGCTTGCGCTAACAAATGCTTATTGTCATCGAAGTGTTTGCGCATGCTGCAATCAAAAAACTTACTGGGCGTGCGCATTACGAAGCCAGCAGCGATACTTGGCTGCAAACCAATTGTAAATAAGACCTGATCGTTAATATTCTGACGAAACCATTCGACGATTTTAGTCAGAAACTCATCCGATGGATTAGTTGCAAAACTGATTTTAACCTTCGGCGCTACTCGGGCAGCTTCTTCGAGGTGTTTGAGTAAAGTTTGACGATCGTCATCACTCTCTAATTTCATACCGGCATTACTAGCCGCTTGGTTAAGCCGACTGCTAATCCGGGGTACGACTATTACCTTATCCGGGGTTCGCAGTCGTTCCTGCAACATTTGTTCGCTGATGCGCTCCAGCTCCATCCGGACATGGGCCAAATCGGTTGCCGTGGCGATACTGCCCGGTAGCTTAAAGCCGTCTTTGTTAAGCGCCATTAGTAATATCCTCGCGAATCGCTTCTTTATTAGCTTCAAGTTCGCCAATAATGTATTCTAACTGGTCGGTCAGATCAATCTGGTTACCGACGGCCGCCAGAATATAATGGTTAACGACTTCGGCAATGTTATCTTCAAAACGGCCCAGCATATGGGCCTTGGCATCTTCGAACTCTTTAGTCAGCTGAACACTCATCATCTGACGCTGCTGATCGACCGCTTCGTTAGTCTTTTGGATTGACTCAACCGCCAGTTGCTTAGCGTCCATGATCGATTCTTCATATTTGCTGAATTCGTCCTGAAGCTTCTGGGTAATCTCCGTTTTCATGAAATCATTCAATTGCGAAGTTGTCAGGCGTAAATCTTGCTGTAAGAACATAGCGTTCTCACCGATGATCTTTTCAAAGTGCAGACGGCCGCGGTTACGCAGCTCCTCCCGAAATTCATCATTAAAGATACGTTCGGCATTTTGAGCCGCTTGCTCGTCAATCGTTTGTGGCTCACTTGGCTTGACAGCACCACCGCTAGCGGATAATTTGAAGGCAATCCAAAAGAAGCCGCCGGCTGCAGCGAGCATGCTGCCAATCAGCACGAGTAGCCACCAAATTGTCATTTAAATTTTTCCCACCATAGTATCTGTGTTTTGTCTCTTTGCTTATGGTTAAAGCGTTAACATTAAATATACTCCTAAAAGTCCGAAAGTGAAAATGATCAGCGCGGTCACGATCACCTGGATTAGCCCACGAATGACCGACTTACGGGCCAATGGATTACGGCCGATGGCTATAAAGCTGCCACGGATACCGCTATACAGTAAGCTAGCCGATACGCACATAGCCGCAAACAAAATGAAGACACTGATATAGATACGGATTGGCTCCACCGGTGTACCAGCAATGGCTTGGGCTAACAGGTTAACGGTTTCCGGAATACCACCGGTAGCGTTCGATAAGAACGGGTTTTGACCGATGTTGATGTCCGCCTGAATGATACCGACAGCCACTTTCTGCGGCTTTCCATCGATGTCTTTCAGCTCAGCCGTCGCGAGCGTATTCTCTTTGCCGTTAAATGCAGTCGCGGCCGTTCCGAGGACTAACCCTTGAATGCTGCCGGTCTTCATACCAACTCCATCGAGCGCCGACACGGTAATGTAGTCGCCGATCGCAATTTCGCCGCCTTGATTACTGACCATCACGTTGTAGCGGCCACTGGTAGCAACATACGTTTTGTCGGTCGGATTCTCACCTTCCAGCGTTAATGCCGAATCGTTAGCTGAGATGACGACGCCGAGCATTTGGTTTAGGGTTTCGGCTTTAGCGGGTACAACTTTTGACGGGTCTTTCTCTTTGAGCGTAACGATGGTGCCGCGCTGGACGAAGGCGTCGGTTGCATACGTTTTAGTCAGGACTTGCTGAGACTGTGGTTGATCAGCCGCCTGCACCGGTAACGCGGCGAGCATTAATAAGCTGCTGCTAGCAGCCAATAGCCAGGCGATCCGACGTAACCTCATCATGGTTACGCTTAAGTATAGCGGTCGATGGCGGTTTAGACTAGTTTTTTCAGAGTATTTAGTACGTAGTCAATTTGATCGGCTGTCGTTGAACGACCCATTGTAAACCGCAAACTTGAACGGGCCTCAACGTCAGTTAGACCGATAGCTTTTAAAACATGCGATGGCTCATCATTACTGGCACTACAGGCCGAACCAGCCGCCGCCAAGACACCGGCTTCGTCTAACTGAACCAGTAAGCGTTCGTTATCAATTCCAGGAAATGTAATATGAACATTGTTCGGTAACCGACGTTTTAGCGAACCATTGACCACACTACCTCCTGGCAATCCGGCAATGAAACGCTTTCGTAAATCACTAAGCCGTTTTGTTTCGGCTGTTCGGTCAGATTGAACCTTTTGAAAGGCCGCCGCCAGTCCGATAATAGCCGGTACGTTTTCAGTGCCACTACGGAGGCCACGCTCTTGGCCACCGCCATCAATCATTGCTTCAATGGTCGTACCAGCCTTGATGTAGAGCGCGCCGGATTGTTTAGGCCCATAAACCTTACCGCCGTTAATAGTCATGAGGTCGATGCCAAGCCGATCAACATGTAGATCCAGATAGTTGCCCGCCTGACAGGCGTCGGTATGCACATACAGCGGACGTCTATTACCTGCAGCTCGCCGCTCACGGCGGATGTCTTGAACCAATCGGCTTAATTCGCGGACGGGCTGGACAGTGCCAAGTTCGTTGTTGGCAAGTTGTAAGCTGACCAAGACGGTCTTGTCAGTAATTGCCTGCGTCATAGCGTGAGCATCAATTATGCCATCCGGCTTTGGCGCGATAATGGTCACATTATAGCGTTGGGCTGGATGCAGCACGGCGTCATGTTCAATAGCACTCGTCACCATATGAGCATCCGCATACTGCGCCATAGTACCGTGAACGGCCAGGTTGTCCGACTCGGTACCGCCAGCTGTAAAAATCAGCTCAGTCGGCCGGCAGCCAAGTACCTGAGCTAAACTCTGGCGGGCGGCCTGAACGTCCTTAGCAACCTGCCTGGCCGGCCAATATAAGGCCGATGGATTATAGAACTGCGTTCCGAAATACGGCGACATTGCCGCAAAAACATCTGCATCGAGCGGCGTGGCGGCAGCATGGTCTAAATAAATGAGTGAGTCGATCGATTTAGGCATGAGCTAATTTTGGCAGCTCAACCCGCATACGTTCAACGTATAATTTCATAGCGGCGTACAAATTCTGGGTTTCTTGAAGACTCAGGGCCTGATAATGCCGACCGCCCTGTGATTTTAGTATGCCGGTTGGCCGAACATCGTAACGGGTTGTCAAAGCGTGGTTCTGACCATCTTGCTTCCACTCTTCATGCCAGACCCAAGTGTGACGATCGAGGCAAAAGAACTCGCGGCGATGGCCTTCGGGAATAGGGCCGAATAATTCCCCACCAAGTTTAGCTTCATAGTGAATGAGTGATTTATAAAAATCAGCCTGCTTACGCTCGGCGTTAGCTTTTGAATTAGGCAGCTGTGGGATAAGACGCATTTTTGATTCCACCAATCGATGCTGTCAATTCGTTGGCAGCGGCATTAATTTCGTTTAGCCGATCGTATACGATAGCCTGCTCCATGCTTGGAGCCTGCACACTTTCCGGACGCAACTGATAAATATCACCCATAACTCTCATTCCTAATTAACGGTTTAAATACCGAAGAGATGTTCAGCGTTCCGGGTGGTTGCCGCAGCTAGTTCGGCGACTGGTTCGCTTCGAAGCTGCGCCAAGAAATCGGCGGTAACCGCTGCATGTTTCGGCTCACAAATTGTACCACGATATGGGTTTGGCGTCAAGTACGGCGCATCGGTTTCTATCAGTAGATTCGACAACGGGATCGACCGGTACATTTCAAGCTGAAAGGCTTGTTTTACAAAGGTAGCGATGCCATTAACGCCAATGTGCAAACCGCGGTCGAGTGCTTTTTCTAAATTTGCTCGGCTATCGGTAAAACTATGAAGTACACCTTTAATCCCTTGGTAATCGTCGAAGATTGGCCAAAAATCGTCAAACGCTTCACGGGTGTGAAAAATCAACGGTAGATCGTGTTCAAGTGCTAACTCAATTTGCAGCCGAAGTACCTTGGCCTGCGCTTCTGGCGTTGAGTGCTCGTAGTAATAGTCAAGACCGCATTCACCAACTGCTACGACCTTTGGTTTGGTAGCCAGTACTGCAAACTGGTCCCAGTCGCTGGCTTGTAAATGAGCATCAGCCTCATGCGGATGAATACCGATGCTTGCCCAACAGTTTGGCTGATCAATCACGAACGATACTGCGTGCACGCTATCGCCGACCGTCGTGCCGACACAAATCATCTTGTTAACACCGGCGGCTTCGGCGTCCGTAATAATAGCTTGAGGATCAGTACGCTTAGCTTTAACCCATTTTTGTCGTGACATGAGCGGCGTTTCAAAAGCCGGATCAGCCTCATGAATATGACAATGGGTATCAACGAGCGGCGCCACGATATCCTACGCCTCTAGCTTCGGGAACAAGGTAGTGCTTAGTGGCCGAACAACACCATCTTTAAATGTGTCAGTGATGCGGTCCGAAGTTTCAGGCAGAAATGGCGCTAACAACGTAGCTATTTCGAGTAGATCATTGACGATCGAAGCTAAAACATCCTGTAAATGCTCATCATCGTCTTGCTTAGCAATCTGCCATGGCTTTTCCTCATCGATGTATTGGTTGACACCACGGACCTGATCCCAGACATGGTCGAGCGCCCGGTCGAATTTACAGAGCTTCATGGCTTGGTCGTATGGCGCTCGGTCGTGGCTACCAGCCGGTAAATCACCGATGTTGCCGTTCTGGTACTTCAAGATCATGGCGGCGGTGCGCTGAACGGCGTTACCGAGCTCGTTGGCCAGCTCATTGTTGTAAGCAGCTTCAAAACGATCCCAGGTAAAATCGCCGTCTTCGTAGCTTGGAATGTGGCGTAGGAAATAATAGCGGAAAGCGTCGACGCCGTAGGCTTTGATGATTTCGGCTGGATCAACGACATTGCCGAGGCTCTTACTCATCTTCTCACCGTTCATATTGACGAAACCATGGACGTACAGAGTTTTTGGCAGCGGAATGTCGAGACTTAAAAGCATACCCGGCCAAATGGCAGCGTGAAAGCGCAGAATATCCTTACCGATTACCTGGACATTAGCCGGCCAGAAGCGTTTGAAATCGTCACTATCCGGATACTCTAGAGCTGTTATGTAGTTCATGAGTGCCTCGAACCAGACGTACATCACCTGAGTCTTGTCGCCAGGCACTGGAATGCCCCACTCTAATTTTTCTTTAGGGCGCGAAATGCTAATATCTTCTAATCCTTCATTCAGGACGGATAAAACTTCGTTGCGGCGGCTTTCCGGAATAACTTTGAATTCGCCAGATTCAATAGCTTGTTTGATAGCACTGTTGTACTTACCAAGCGCAAAAAAATAGTTCTCTTCTTCGAGGCGGCGGTAGGCCTGCGGATGATTAGCGTCCATCCGGGCGGGATCGGCCCGATTTTCGGGTACGAATTCTTCCTGACGAACGTCGTACCAACCAATGTAGCTGGCTTTGTAGATGTCGTCTTTCATGGCCTTCCAGATTTTCTGGGCCGATGCGATGTGCGCTTTGTCGGTGGTGCGGATAAAGCGATCATTCGAGACATTGAGAGCCGCCGCCATATCGCGGAATTTTTGGCTGTTTTCATCAGCGAATTGCTGCGGCGTCTTCTTTTGTTCGGCGGCTTTTTCGGCAACTTTTAAGCCGTGCTCGTCGCTACCGGTCAGGAATAACACATTTTTGCCTTCTTGGCGGCTATAGCGGGCCAGGACATCAGCCATGATGTATTCGAGCGCATGGCCAATATGCGGATCACCGTTGACGTAAGGAATGGAGGTAGTGACGTAGTAATCGTTCATAAGGGTTTACTATAGCAGCGTTTATCTATCAGTGGTAGAGCGCTATACTGTCATGATGACTTCGACAAAAGACCGTTCGCTTGACCGTCTGACAATTCAGGCGTTTTTGCAGGCTACCTTGAAATACAAACATGATTTACGGCTCATGGTGTTCATGTTTGTTAGCTCCATCGGTTTTACCACTGCCCTACCATTCATCGTCGGCTTGATTCTTAGCAAGCTTATTGAACCGAATCAAAACCTAACAGGCTACCTTATTGCGTTCGGAGTTACAGCGGTAATTACTGTCCTAAGTAATTATCTCGGCTATAACGCTTTTTTGCGGCTTCAACCAAAAGTCATTAAGCAATTATTTAACCGTTGCTATGACATGCTCAGCCACCGAGGCATGAGTTTTCATAATAACCAGGTATCTGGCAAAACGGTTACTGACGCGATTGACTATCCGAACGCCTACACCCAGCTTAGCAATACGGTCATCATAGATATCATCCCGTTCGCGCTTGGAATCATTACTGGCCTCGGCGTCATTTTTTATCATTCGTGGCTGCTTGGTCTCATTATGTTGGCCATGACGGCCGTGGCGATTGGCACCGGTGTTAGCCTTCGTAGGCGTATGGCGCCGCACCGTAAAAAACGAATTGCCGCCCGCCAAGCTATGATTAGCCATTTAGCTGACAGTATCGTTAATGTTCAGACCATCAAAACGTTCGCGACTGAAGATAGCGAACAACAGCGTCATTACCAATTAGCCGATACGCTGCGTCAACGTCAGACTCATGACTGGCATATCGTAGCGATCGACGGCTCTCAGCGCATGGCCTTTTTACTCGGCTTCCAAGCCATTTTTATCGTGGCGGTCATTTGGCTGATCAACCGCGACCCAAGTTTATTAGCCGTCGGCATTTTCGCTTTCACCTATACGATTACGCTCGCTAACCGTTTATTTGCGATCGGCGCGATGGTACGTGGTATCGAAGAAGCGCTACTCCAAGCCGAACCAATGACTAAAGCACTCGATGAACAATCAGAAATTATTGATAGACCAGGTGCCGGTGAGCTGACCGCGAATAAAGGTGCTATCGAATTTAAAGCTGTTGGCTTTCATTATGCCGACGCCTCAGCCGACAATGCCGTCTTTACCAATTTGGACTTAACAATTGAAGCTGGTGAAAAGGTTGGTTTGGTTGGACCAAGTGGTGGCGGTAAATCGACAATTACCCGTTTATTACTTCGCTTCGAAGATATTCAACAAGGCTCGATCACACTTGACGGCCAGAATATTGCCGCAGTCACGCAGCAGAGTTTGCGACGGGCGTTGGCTTACGTTCCCCAAGAACCACTTTTATTCCACCGCAGTATTGCCGAAAATATCGGCTACGGCAAAGCTGACGCGACTCCGAACGAGATAAAGCATGCCGCTAAACAAGCGGCCGCTCACAATTTTATTAGCCGCTTACCAGATGGCTACGACACGATCGTCGGCGAACGCGGCGTCAAATTGTCTGGCGGGCAACGTCAACGGATCGCCATAGCCCGGGCCATGCTCAAAGACTCGCCAATCATTGTTTTGGATGAAGCCACCAGTGCCCTTGATAGCGAAAGCGAAGTCGCTATCCAAAACGCGCTCTGGAAACTGATGGCCGGACGGACCGCTATCGTCGTAGCCCACCGCCTCAGTACCATTCAAAAGATGGACCGGATTATTGTGATCGAAGATGGTACCGTCATCGAACAAGGCAGTCATAAGGAACTGCTTAACCAAAATGGTTTATATAGCCGGCTCTGGACTCACCAATCCGGTGGCTTTATCGAAGATTAATCGTTAGCTTGAGCAGGTTTATCGATGTATTCGCGGCAGAGCCGTTCAAAGACGGCATTGGTCCAGCCAAAGCCTTCTTGGCTTGGATAGACACCCTTAAGCGGTGGCTTGTCCGGTGAAACCACGTTGTACTTTTCGAGGAAAACGTGGTGCTTATTGAACCAATCAAGATTGGCCCGTAGCCACTTCATAGCGACACGCTCAGCATCTTCATGGTAGCCATAGCGTTCTAATGCACCGATGACGATGTATTGGAGCGGCGCCCAACCGTTTGGGTAGGCCCACTGGGTCGGTAGCGAACCAATAACGTATTGGCCAAGTGGCAAAGCGTCAGTCGTAGCCAAACCACCTTTGTTTTCGAAGCGGCGCAGTGCTTTTACCATCTGTTTGGCACGGGTGTCACTCACCATGCCGGCCCACATCGGGAAGTAAGCTGCCAACGAGCTGACATTGCCGCGCTTTTTCTTAGCGTAGTTGTAGTCGTAAAAGAGACCGCGTAGCTTGTCCCACATTAGTTCGTTTATGACTTTTTTACGGTGTTCGCCGGCTTTATCCCATTCAAGCGCTTCGTCTTCGTCACCAAAGATACGAGCGGCTTTGGCGAAGTCAGCTTCGTACTTATATAACAAGGCGTTTAGATCAACCGGTAGATAGTTAAGAGCTTTACGGTTAAAACGTGGCGTCATGTCCCAGCCACTTTCAGCTTCGGCAAGGTCATGTAAGTAATTAATATCGTAGTAACGACTCAGACCTTTGTAGACTTGGCGTTCATTTGGCTTCTTGACACCGAGCCAGACAACTTTATATTCCTGCTTAGCAATTTCAATTGATTCGGCCAACCATTTTTCATCGAGGTTAAACGCTTCGTAAACGTCAAAGATAAAGGTCGTCAGTAGTGGCGGTTGCGAGCGACCCATCAAGTACATCCTGGAAGCGTTTGGAATTACTTTATACTTTCTAAAGAGGGCCTGGAGGTTTTCTAAAATACCCATGACCAACTCTTTGTGTGTATCATCGAGCATGCCCTGCACCATGAAATAACTATCCCAGTAGTAAAGCTCATTGTAATCAAAGCCGGTCGATTCACTGTAAGACGGTACTAAATAAGGCTTTGGAATACCGAGCAAACTTTCATCGTCATCTGGGTGAAAACGTTCTAATTTATGCCAATAGGCATTGATGTAGTCGCGGGCGGCTTGAACATCACTAGCGACAAGGGGTTTATTTTGTCGGAAGCCTGGCAGCTTGGATTTAGATTTAGATGCAATCGTTTTCGACTTTGAAGCCAATGTCTTAGACTTGGACGCGATCGTTTTGGATTTACTGGCAATGGTTTTGGCTTTATTTAGCATATATCTAGACTATGTTAGGTCCGGCCTAGGGTCAACCAATTAATACTTGATTACTGTAAGAATACTTGCTGTACTTGTGCTTAAGCATTGCTATAATCATAAGCATAAATTAAGGAGTGCCTGATATGTACAAAAAGATCGCGTTAGTAGCAGCAGCCGTGTTCTTATTAATTGGGGTACTTGGCTTCGTACCAGCTTTCACAACAACAGATAGTATGGGTATGCCATTGTTACTCGGCCTCTTTATGGTTGGTACTTTGCATAACATCATCCACTTAGCTTCAGGTGCTGCCGCTTTAGCAGCCGGCCTGACGAGTGAAAAAGCTTCAAAGCTTTACTTCCAGATCTTTGGTGTTGTTTACTTAGTCGTAACCATCGCCGGATTCTTGGGTGGCGATACCGTTCTTGGTGTCTTGCCAGTCAACTTGGCTGATAACTTCCTCCACCTTTTCCTCGCAGTTGCCGGTTTGGCAATTGGTTTTGGTCACCGTGGTGGTGCTGCCGAACACACTGCAACTGCCTAATTAAACTAGGATTTGCAATAAAAAGCGCGGGATACCCCGCGCTTTTTATTTGGTGACGCTTTGTTATTTAGATGCTGACTCGCCACTGTGATCACGTTGGTGTTTATTATGGGTCATGACAACCCCAAGTTTGTGGTAATTATACTTTTCGTTCTTATGATGATGGTCATGGCGTTTTGCACTGCCCTTGCCTAAATGCTTGCTAGCTTTATCTTGTCGGCTCATAACGATTACCCTCCGGTTAACGTATCTACAGCTTATTACCTAAAACCGTAAGCGGCTATGAAGATTTTAACGATATTAAAAAACTCCCTGCCTAAAAGACAGGGAGTTTTCGCAGAGCAAGTCTACTGATTAGTAGCGCTTGCCGCCACTAAAGCTGCGGTCGCGGTTGAAACCGCCGCGGTCGCCACCACCACCACCGCCACGTGGGCGGTCTTCGCGAGGCTTAGCTTCGCTGACGCTGACGGCGCGGCCGTCAAGGTCGGTGTTGTTGAGCTTATCGACGGCGGCCTTAGCCTCGTCTTCGCTGCTCATTTCGACGAAACCGAAACCGCGTGAACGGTTGGTTTCGCGGTCCATGACTACGCTGGCCGACTCGACGGTACCAACCTGTGCGAAGAAATCGCGCAAGCTGTCGTCAGTGGTTGCCCAGGCGAGTGAGCCGACAAATAGTTTGGTTGCCATTATTATTACTCCTGTCTTACTTGAGGTAATCTGGCAAACCAGTTAGCTGCGCCTCTTTGTGAACATTTAAAATTGATTATCTAGACCTAACGAACGTTATTAGCAGCTTTTCTAGTAGCCCTATCGTACCACAGTTAGAACCCTTGACAAATACCATAAAACACATAGTTTAACAAAAATTAACCTAAAATAAGCTGAGTTTTAGGACGGCAATATAAGTTACAGGCATTCTTTGGTTAACAAGACTACACTATATGGATATGAAAAGACTTCAAACTGTCCGAAAACGATTTATCATTTTAGCTGTTTTTGCAGTTAGCTTTTTTGGTATTGTTGCCGTTACGGGCGGCGTCAGGGCTGATAACGCAATCCTACAAGGCCTACGCCAGGGCGCATCGTACGCCTTTGGTGATTCTTCGACATCCTCGCCATCTACCAATCAGTCAACTCCGACTCCAGACTCAACAACTACATCTAATGTTCAATACGTCGCGCTTGGCGACTCAGTCTCTGCGGGCCTTGGCCTGGCCGGCAGCAGTGGTATCTGCGGGCGCAGTACCGAAGCTTATAGCTCCCAAGTTGCCAGCACTCTCGGCCTAGGCAGCCAGAACTTTGCCTGTAGCGGTGCGACCGCTGGCGACCTCGTAACCAAGCAGGGCGTTGATGGTCCGAACATAACGGCCCAATTAGATAGCGCTTATGCCAGCGGCCAACCTCAGCTCATAACTATCACGGCTGGCGCCAATGACATCCGTTGGAAAAATTTTATCCAGAAATGTTACGTATCCACGTGCGGTACTTCAATCGATACTGATATAGCAACCGGTCTGATTGCAAGCGTCAAAGCTAAGCTAGCCTATGCGCTTACTAATATTGACACTCGTGATCCGGCCGCCCCACCACGTGTCATTCTAACTGGTTATTACAATCCGGTTTCGGCTCAATGTGTAAGCTCGCAATTATCCGCTTCAGAAATTACTTGGTTTGGTAGTCAACTCAATCGCCTTAACAGTGCAATCAGCGATGTGGCTGCTAGCTACAGCTACGCTTCGTTCGCACCGGTCGATTTCACCGGTCACGACCTCTGTTCAGCCGACCCATGGGTGCAAGGCATTCAAGCGGCCGCTCCCGTCCACCCGACTGCCGCCGGCCAAGCAGCCATTGCCGAATCAGTCATCCGTACCTATCGACCTCAGTAAGCTATCCCACTGCACACCCGTTGCCATTCGTATAGTCTGAGATCATATGGAGGATACTATGTCAGACGAACCAAAAGTCGCCGTCATCACTGGAGCTAGCAGCGGTATCGGCCGGGCCACTGCCCTACAATTCGCTTATGCCGGTTATAATGTTGTGCTCGCCGCTCGCCGCAAAGACGAACTCGATACCGTTGCTGAATACTGCCGCACCCAAGGCGTCCAGGCCATTACGGTCGTCACCGACACCACCGATGACGCCGCTATGCAGGCCCTCGGCGAAGCCGCCATCGACGCTTTTGATCACTTCGATGTCTGGGTCAACAACGCCGGCGTCTACTTGGCCGGTAAGTTCGATGACGTTCCTCTCAAGGACATGCGCCGCGTCGTCGACACCAACTTCTTCGGCTATGTCCACGGCAGCTACACTGCCTTGGCCCACTTCAAATCACAGGGCCAAGGCACCTTGATCAATATCAGCTCGGTTAATGCCACTGCCCCACAGCCATTCGTGGGCATCTATAGTGCCAGCAAAGCTGCCGTCCGCACCCTCGACGAATCAATTCGCATGGAGCTCCGCCTCGACGGCCTCCACCACGACATCCACGTCTGCACCGTCATGCCCGCCGTCATCGATACCAACATTTTTAAGAATAGCGCCAACTACACCGGTAAAGAACTCGAGGCGCCAGATCCGGTCTACGATCCTAAATATGTCGCCAAACAGATCGTCCACTTAGCCGAACACCCTAAGCGCGAAGTCATTATCGGCCCGGCCGGCAAACTACTGGCCCTGCAGAATGCCCACATGCCCGGCAGCTACGAGCGCATGATCAGCCGCTATAGCCGCGCCCGCGGGCTGGGCGACGAACCGGTCGCGATTAGTCATGGCAATCTATTTAAGCCGATCGCCGATAATACTGGGATATATGGTGGGTGGCGACAGGTTAAGGTAAGTGATAAACAAGTGAATATGGTGGTTGGACTAGGGCTAGCCAGTATTGCGACGATTGCCGGTGTTGTTTTGTTCTGGCAATTACACAAGAACAAGACACGTAAATAGGTGTAATTTCACACCATTTATTTTGTCAAAATACAATATAGATGGTATAGTCATAATTTATGTATGACTTCGGTGAGAAATCTGTGCAAATCTACCAAAATGATAAAGCGTTTCCAAATATTTTATGAGACGTGAACAATTAGGATTAGCATACTTAATGTCCCTAAAGAAAGTTACTTTGGACGAGAATCTTTAAAACTATATGACATTTCCAGAAAATAATTCCTCACAACTGTCTGAAGCCATTGAGGATAATTTGCTTCAACTATCTGACTACATCTATCGTCTGTCATCAAGTGAACACGCAACAACGGTTGACCGCTTTAGACTAATACATGAACTTGGCGCAGCCGCATATCACTTATCGCTCGCTCGTGATCAGCTTAACTTAGGCACTATAGAAACAGACATTCGAAACCAGGAAGAAAAACCTCATTACGCTGAGCCTGAGATAAAGACACTATCCGACCTCAGCCCGACTACCATATTCCAAGCTAGTGACAGCGACGAATTGCCAGCGTCGATACCCGAGCAATTAGATGTTGAAGTTGGGGTAGACGATGACATTGATATTGAGAATGAAGCGAAGTGTTCAGATGCATGGGATAAACTAGCTACTTTTACTGCGCGTGATTTATCAATTATAAAAGATATGGTAGAGCAGCATGTTGAAAATAAATGGTTTAGATACACTGATTACAAGCTGGCCGAGCTAGCACCGTTACAACTTAGCACCGCACGCGTTGCCTGGCATAGGCTACAACGTAAGTTGCTTAAAGAAGAGTTAATAGAGGTCACTGGCCACGGTTCAACACGTCGTTTTCGAATAAATCAACCTGCATTGAAAGCTATTTTAGAAGCAAATGCTCAGAAGCCTAATACAGACCAAGTGATACAAACAACCCGGTCGGCAAATACAGTATCTGCTGATAACAGCATTGTACTACCAACACCGGTAGCTCCTGCTACAACTGAGTCACCGATCCAAAAAGTCACCGCTTCTGGTCAACAGCCTACCCAACACATCGTACCCGAAGCCGACGAGACGTTTCAAACACAATTTAAACAGCAGCTCAGCGAAGATGTGACAAACTACCTAAGTCGTTCTCATTTGCCCGTCAAACTATCCACCATAACCGGCCACGTTGCTGACACGTACCGAGTAGATGCCGATAGCGCCCGTGAATGGATTAATATGTTAGTCAAAGATGGAGCTTGTCACATCAAGTCTTCTAATGGTACTCGCATGCTAATACCCGGGCCACCTCCAATGGGCAAGAAACCTGAGATTAGTAGCATCGGTTCAAGCAAGAACCCTAACCGTCAATCATGGAGTGAAACTGATGCACAGATCGCATATCGTGTCGTTGCAGCTTTAGTCACGAGCGACAAAGGACCACAGGGTATTGTTATGCATAATCTCGTAAATAATATTCGCGGCGAATACCCTTCGGGCCGAGTAATTGTGACTATAGGCAAGTTGTTAAGTCAAGGCTTTGTTACGACTGGCGAAGAGCCCGTTAGGCAACGTTCGCATTCTAAAAAGCAGAGCCCGCCAAATAAAACGTTACGCTTTAGAGATGACGAAACATATGAGCGCGTCAAAGCTAATCCGGAAATTTTAAAGTTAGCTCTTAAAAATATCGTTGACTAGATCTGATACCAAATCAAAAGCCCGAACATACTGTTCGGGCTTTTGATTTGGTGGAGCTGCGGGGTACCGCCCCCCGGTCCGCCGGTTTATCTAAGGTTAGCCGTCTACAGGTATAGTTCGTTTTGGGGTGTCTCGAGAACCAGTTTATAAACGAACAAACGGCTGGTTCTCAAAGTTCTAGACTTAGCCTACGGAGTGAACGGCTACGAAGGAGCAACCAAAGATATAAAACCCTTTTACACTATTGGTGTCGTGTAAAAGCGTTGCTTAGTACTAAGACTAGGCTGTTGCGAACTGCTGGCGGCCCGAAAGGACACGATCAACAGCGTCGCTCAACGATGTTTTTGCATCTATTGAAGTTTGCCTATTAGAGGCCTGCTTACTGCCAATTTGCGTCCAAGATCGCCCTACTTTGGCTACAAAACCGCTTTATCTATTCGGCATACATAAAGTATTCCTCATGCCTAAAACGCTTTTTCGCTCAAAGTATGACAATCTTGACTAACGCAAATTGGCAGTAAGCAGGCCTCACGCTGGCAAGCGACCTGCAGGATCTAACCGATAAAGTCCAACGTCGAGCTTAAAATTCAGCCCCATCTATTGTTATTATAGCACTTTTGTAGATGTCGTGCCACTGGTCGAGCGTTAGGTTCTGCGGCCGGAGGCCCGGATCAACAGTAGCCGTTTCCAACAAATTACGAATCACCGTTTTATCTTGACGTAGTCCCCCGCTTAAAGAGTTAAGTAACGTCTTGCGGCGTTCGCTAAAGCCGGCTTTAACAATCCGGAAGAAACGGCGTTCATCGACATCTTCAAACAGTGGTTGGTCGCGGCGAGTCAGCACCAAAATCTGCGAATCGACTTTAGGTGGTGGCGTAAACAACTTTGCAATCATCACCAAATCGGTTTCGACTTCCCAATAATATTGGGCGCTGACGCTGAGCAAAGACATATCGCCTGGCTCGGCAGCTACTCGTTCGGCAACTTCTTTTTGGATTAGCAAAGCAGCGATGGATGGTCGGTTGGAGGTTTCGGATAATTGACGGATCAGATTGCTCGTTAAGTAGTATGGAATATTGGCGACGACTTTATAGTCCGGCGGTAAGGTCGTGTAGTCGAACTGTAGAATGTCGGATTGGACAACTTCTAGATTAGTAGCCGGCACGCGGCCAGCCAAAGCCTGAAACAAAGCCTCATCATACTCGACGGCAATCACATGGGCGGCTTGCTCCGTCAACAATTTTGTGAGCGTGCCAAGGCCCGGACCAATCTCCAAAACGGTATCAGTCGCATCTATCTCAGCCGCGTCGGCCATTGCCTGTAAATTGGCTTGATCAGTTAACCAGTGCTGACCAAGTGATTTTTTAGCGTACGGTAAATCACCCATTAGCTTACCAGTACTTGTTGTTTAGCCAGAAGCGGTAGGCATTGGCCCAGCTGCCGTAGCGGCCTTTGGCATAGCCATCACACCACTTTAGTTGCGTAACCGGGTTAGATTCCCAGTCACTACCGGCAGAGGCCATTTTGCTACCTGGTAGGGCTTGGCATAAGCCATAAGCACCAGAGCTTTTGTTGCGCGCCACCGGGTTCCAGCCGGATTCTTTAGTGACGATGTAATCGACATAAGTAAAGTCGGAGGCGGCGATGCCGGCGCGAGCCATATCACCCTTGCTACCTGTGATGTTGTTACCTCGGGCGACAATCTGAGCGACTGGCTGCGTGGTAACGACGGTCTGGATAGCCTTGCGCGCCGTTTCGCGACCGTTTTCGGTCGTTACCTGATACGTGACGACTTGTTGACCAGCCGATCCCTGCTGACGGACGGCCGTTGTGCCATATGATAAACTACCGTCTTCAACTGTCTGGACCGGTGCTGGAATCGCCTGTGTTTCAGTCACTAAGCGGACACCGTTGCGGACCACAAATATTTGCTGGTTGGCAGCGATTGGCTCGTTGGCGGCTGGCGACACCTGGTCATTCTCTTCTAAGGTAATCTTCTTTTCGGCTAATAGATCACCGACCGTCTTGGCCTGGGTGCGGGTAGCGATCGGCGTACCGTACAAGTTGACGTTGACTGGCATAGCCCGCTTGATGTTAACCTGCTGTCCAATCGCTCGAGTTTCAACGAAATTCGTTACCGGTGTCATCGTAACATCGTCTTCAGCGTAGGTTGTTAGGCCAGCTTGATTAGCAATGCTGCGTGAGGTTGTGGCGGCACTCGACGTGAAGGTACTGACGCCGTTATCAACCACTTCGACCGGTTTGGCCCGGTAAATGTTGATACGGAACTGATCTTGATCGATCTGCGTAGCAGCGGCTGGCTCAACGACGTCACCCGGGTTAACCGGTATGTCCAGACGGTCTAACAGTTCACCGACAGTTGACTCGCGGCTTGGTACTACCTGCTGCTGACCGCGGTCCTGAGAAATAATTACTACCCGGGCGTCGACCGTTGGCTCACTACGCAAACTCAAAGCCACGGCCACGCCACCACTAATCAGGCCAAGTACTGCGAAAGTAACCACCGGGATGGCCACCGGGTGTTTTGAAAAACCCTTAAAACGGCGAACCAAGCGCCGTTTTAAATGCTGCCAACGTGTAGAGGAAGATTTTCTTTGCATAAATCAAGTGGCCAGTATCTTTGATGCCAGATATCAGGCATTGTTTCCAGGCTCAACAGATACGACCGTACGGCTATTGTAGCAAACCGGCTATAACTTTTCGAGTGGTGCGAAGGCGGTGTTCAGCTTACGGGTGCCCTTGCCCTTAAAGTAGATGACCGCCGTATCGCCGTCCAGCTCCAACACGGTGCCGATCCCGAATAGTTTGTGGCGGACGCCGTCTCCTTCAGATAAGTCCGGCACATAGCGCGGTTCGCTATCTGCTTCGATATGGGTTTGAGTTGTTTCGTCATACGATTGGCGGTAATTATCATTGGCGAATGTCATATCAGTTCGGACTGACTGGGCGTCAATTTCGCTCAAGAAACGACTCGGCGGGTTATGCTGAACGCCGCCATATAATAAGCGGCCGGTCGTGTAGATTAAGTACAACTCTTGACGGGCCCGAGTCATACCGACGTAGCATAGGCGACGTTCCTCTTCCATTTCCTGCTGGTCGTACAATGCCCGCGAATGCGGAAAAATGGTTTCTTCCATGCCGGTCATAAAGACCACCGGGAATTCCAAGCCCTTAGCAGCATGCAGCGTCATAAGCGTGACAGTGTTGCCGTCCAGATCGGTCTTATCAAGGTCGCTGACTAAAGCGACTTCTTCCAGAAAGCCGTCCAGGCCCATATCTTGATATTCTTGGGCAACACTAAGAAGTTCTTTGACGTTTTCTTGGCGCGACTCACCTTGTGGCGTGCCATCGTCGAGGTATTTCAGATAGTTTATACGGCGTAGCAATGAATCAATTAGACCGCTGACTGACGTTTCATCAATCATTAAGCGGACGCTGCGCAGGACATCGCCGAGATCCGCTAAGCCAGCCCGGGCTTTGGCAGTGATCGGTTTACAATCAGCTGCTTGCGTAAGGGCTTCAAGCAGCGTGTAATCATTCTGGCGTTGCCAATCGTAAAACTTTTCTAGAGATTTGGCACCAATGCCACGAGTCGGCACGTTGACGACTCTTTCAAAACTAACCCGGTCTTCCGGCTGGAATACCAAACGCAGATAGGCCATCAGGTCTTTAATTTCTTTGCGGTCATAAAAGCGTTGGCCACCGACAATCCGGTATGGAATGCCATAGTGCACGAAGGCCTCTTCAACCGAACGACTCATGGCGTTGGTGCGATACAGTACGGCAAAATCTTTGTACTTACGGTGGCCGGCATCGACGGCATTGCGGATGCGGCGCACTACCGCTTCGCCCTCGGCCCGCTCACCGCTGAGCTGCAGAATATGGACTGGCTGACCATCACCGGCGGCCGTCCAAAGTTTTTTGTCGGAGCGCTGTTCGTTACGGGTAATAACCGAGTGGGCGGCTGTCAAAATATGATTGGTTGAGCGGTAGTTTTGCTCGAGCTTAATAACGGTACAGTCGGGATAATCTTTCTCGAAGTTGAGGATGTTGCGGAAATCAGCGCCGCGCCACGAATAAATCGATTGCCAGTCATCGCCAACCACGGCAATATTATCGTCACTACTTGTCAGTAATTTGACCAATTGATACTGAGCGGTGTTGGTATCCTGATACTCGTCGATCATGATATAACGAAAGCGCTGTTGCCACTTCTCGCGGACTTCAGCATGGTTCTTAAGTAGGCTGACCATCCGATTGATAAGATCGTCGAAATCGAGCGCCGCCGCATCGCGTAGGGCTCGCTCATACAGTGGAAATACCTGAGCAGCGGCTTGCTGAGCCGGCGTGTTGGCGGTGCCAGCGTATTCGGCCGAGCTAATCATTTCGTTTTTAGCGCTACTGATCAAACCGGCGATGACCCGGGCTGGAAAAGCTTTTTCATCGATCATCAGCTGACGACTGGCTTGTTTGATGGCAGCCTGGCGATCGGCTTCATCAAAAATCACGAATGATCTTGGGATACCAATATACTCGCCGTCTTGGCGAAGTAGACGGACACAGATGGAGTGAAACGTACCCATATACGGCATGAAACCGCGGTTATCAGATCGTTCGCCAAGCAGTTGCGCCACCCGCTCACGCATTTCACGGGCCGCTTTGTTGGTAAAGGTCACCGCCAAAATATTAAATGGCGTAGCCTTATGACTGGCGATTAAATGGGCGATCCGATGCGTTAAGGTTTTGGTTTTGCCCGATCCGGCGCCAGCTTGAATCAATAGCGGCCCTTCGGTCGTCTCAACTGCTCGACGTTGCTCAGGATTAAGGTCGGCCATGAGGTTGGCGTCAAATTGCTGAACGGCTTCTTCGGCCGCCCAAGGATCTACAAAACTGGACATATATCTATTTTAGCAACTGTCCACCAGTAAGGCTGTTGTAACTTATGGTTACTATAAGATAACATAAAGAACGGCCATTGCCATTGCAACCACAAAACCAGCGAGAATTGGCCAGCGGTAACCTAATGGTTTCGACTTAGCTACCAGTTTAATATCCGGCTTTAGTTCAATTGGCTGAGGTTGCGCACGATCATCAACAACGAGTTCATCATCAGATGATTCATGGACGATGATCGAACGTGACATAACTAGATTAAGCTTGGTGGCGTAGCTTAAAGGCAACGTCGGCAATGGCCGCAAAGCTGCGATAATTCAAGCTGGCGCTGCCGACTAAAGCTCCATCGCAATCTTCAAGCGCTAAATACCCTGCAGCGGTGTGCTCGTTAACGCTACCACCATAAAGGATGCGAACCTGTATCGCAGTGGCCTCACCATATAGTTCGGAAATCTGATGACGGATAAAGGCCAGCTCGCGAGCAACATCGGTTGGCTTGGCTAATTCACCGCCGAACGTACTGATGGCCCAAACTGGCTCATAAGCAATTACCATCTCAGATACTTCTTGAGCCGTTAGACCACTAATAGCGGTCGTGACCTGATCATGAAGAACCTGTCGAGTTTCACCAGCATCACGTTCTTGTTTAGTTTCCCCAGTACAGAGCATAGGGACAATCCCATTACGGACTGCAGCCGCCACCTTATCGCGTACATCTTCTAAACTTTCATTAAAGTAAATCCGGCGTTCCGAGTGGCCAATAATAACGTAGTGAACGAGGCCATGCAGCATACTGAACGAAACTTCACCGGTGTAGCCGCCCTCATCTTTATGGTAGGCGTTCTGAGCGGCCAGCCGGAAGCGACGACGATCAAGTTCAACGCTGATCGGTTGCAACGTTAGCATGCTTGGCGCAAGTATAATTTCGACGTCCCGATGGCCATTGATATGCTGATGTAGGCGGTGCACGAGGACACTGGCTTCGTGAGTAGCCAAATGCATTTTCCAGTTAGCAGCAATCAGGGTTTTTCTCATAATTCTTATGCTATCTTACCTTTTATCCAGTAAGGCGGCAACTCCCGGCAGCGTGCGGCCGGCCATCAGCTCGAGGCTAGCACCGCCGCCGGTCGAAACATGATCAAATAACTCAGTTAACTTACGGTTCTGGACGTAGCCAACGGTATCGCCGCCACCGACTAAGCTAAATGGCCGATGGCCGAACTGGCCAAGCAATGCGTCAATTACTAATTCAGTGCCGTGCGAGAACGGACCGACCGGTCCAAGTAAGCTGGCCGTTTCGGTAACGCCAAGTGTACCGTTCCAGACAACTGTCTTGGTTAGCTGCATGGCACCGGCGATAAACGAGCCCGAGAAGGGACCGACATCAAGCACCATTTCGTTATCACCGACTTCGAGCGCGACCGCAGGTGGTCGCTTCGGGTAACTTTCAATGTCGGCGATGGTGTGGATCGACCAGTCGACAATCCGGGTTTTAGCGGCCGAATCGATCGAGGTCGCCACAACGCCGTCCTGTGGAATATAAAAGATAAATTTTCCAGCCTTAGATTTGGCTTCAGCCTTAGCCAAGATGTCTTTGGCAATTGGTAGTTCGGTGCGGTCAACCAGGCTTTTACCAAGATCATGGCCTTGAGCTGCTAAAAAGGTGTTTGCCATGGCGCCACCAATCGCTACAATGTCGGCGATATCGATGAAACGATGCAGAATATCGATCTTGTCAGCAATCTTAGCACCACCGACAATCGCCATAAGCGGCCGCTCCGGCTTTTGCATGACAGTCGTGATAATATCGACCTCTTTTTCAAGCAACATTCCGGCAACCGATGGTAATAGCTTCGTAATCCCCTCGGTGCTAGCATGAGCGCGGTGAACGACTCCGAAACCATCTTGGATGAAGACGTCGCCCAGTCGCGCCAGTCCTTCGGCGAATTTAGGATCATTCTTCTCTTCTTCCGGATGGAAGCGAACGTTTTCAACCAGCAAGACTTCACCAGCTTGTAATTTCACAGCGGCTTTTTCGGCGACTGGTCCAATGCAGTCCTCCGCGAACGCGACCGGCTTGCCGAGTAACTTACTAAGGCGAGCTGCTACCGGTCGTAAGCTGTTAGCCGTGTCGCGCGGTCCGGTCGGACGGCCCAGGTGCGACATAATTACCAGTTTTACGTTCTTGTCCAATAAGTACTGGATCGTCGGTAATGATTGCTTAATGCGGTAATCGTCGGTAATTTTACCGTCTTTAACTGGCACGTTATAATCGGCCCGTAGGATTACCCGTGGCGTCTTAACAAAGTTCCAGTCCTTGACCGTTTGTTTCGTAAACATGGTGCCCACCCTTTTTGGTTTATTCAATAACGCGGATTTTGATCGTGTCGGTGGTGCCGACGACGCCCGGATATTTACCGGAAGCAGTCACGACAACGTCGCCCTTATTCAGAACTTTATGCTTTTGTAACCAATCGGTCAACTTGGCCGCCGCTTGGGCACTAACTGGCTGAACATAACTCTTTACATCGTAGACGATAGCTAGTTGTTGAGCTGTTCGGATATCACTAGTAACAGCGATGAGTGGCGTTTCGTTACGCTTCGAGGCGAGTTGCAAGGCGGTCGCGCCGGTTAGCGTTTCGGCGACGATAGCCGTTGCATGAATGGCGTTCGCTAAGCTGATAACGGCTTCAGAGATAGCCGCACCCCGGCTAGCATCTTCATAATGAGGGAACTCAGGACGAACTGGTGCGTTCGATTCGGTATAGCGAATCACCCGCTTCATGACCTGGACGGCTTCGATCGGATACTGGCCGCTGGCGGTTTCGTCACTGAGCATAACGGCATCGGCGCCGACGAGTACGGCGGTCGCGACATCGGAGACTTCGGCGCGGGTTGGTTCCGGCATTTCGGTCATGCTGGCTAACATCTGGGTAGCGACGATGGTCGGCTTACCGTAACGGATACCAAGGCCGATGATTTTGCGTTGGACGATTGGCACTGATTCGGCCGGCGTTTCGACAGCCAGGTCGCCGCGGGCGATCATGACGGCATCACTGGCTATCACGATCGATTCGATGTTTTCAACAGCGGCCGGCGTTTCGATCTTAGCAATAATCTTGGCCGGGCTTCCTAAATTCTTGAGGCGCTTACGTAGGTTTTCAATGTCATCGGCTGTCTGGACAAAGCTCAGAGCAACGTAGTCGATATCTTGAGTCGAGCCGTAAGCGATATCTTCGCGGTCTTTCTTAGTAATAATGTCGCCACCGAAGTCGGTGTCCGGCAGGTTCATACCTTTACGTTTGATTAAGATGCCGTCATTATCGGCTTTGGCATGGACGATACCATCTTTTACACTGGTAATCATGGTTCGGACCTTACCATCATATAGATACAGACGTTCGCCGCGTTTAACTTTTTTGCTAAGGTCGTACTGGGTTGGAATGATGCCGCCGGCTTCGTATTTGATGCCGTAACCAAAGCGCAGCGCCTGGCCGCGCTTAACGTTGATGATGTCGTCAAAGTCGCCGAGGCGAATCTTAGGACCCTGTAAGTCCTGAATGATAGCTACTGGCTTACCGGCTGCTTTGGAGGCTTTGCGAATCCATTTGATGCGCCGGCCATGCTCTTCATGGTCACCATGGCTAAAGTTCAGCCGTAAGCCGTTCGCTCCGTACTTAATCAATTGGGTGACGTGGTCATAGCTATCAGTCGATGGTCCGACGGTAGCAACAATCTTGGTCCGTTTAAATTCAGCAATGGGCACGTTCGGTGCGATCAAATCACTCATGACTTGTTCCTTTATATAAAGATTAGTAACAGTTACTCATCAGTATATACCGCTTAGGCTGGTTGCACTAGCGCGGCAAACGTTGGCGCTGACGTATATAACGTATTAACAATATGGCCACTACCCCTAGTACAATATATTTCAAAATGTTGGCATATTCTTCAACGACTTGCCAGTTCGCGCCCAGATAGTACCCTGCCATAATGAAAGTAGTATTCCAAATGAGACTACCGGCGGCCGTATAAGCCGTAAACCGTAAGAGCGGCATAGCTTCGATACCAGCTGGAATTGAAATAAAACTTCGAAACAGCGGCAGCATTCGTCCAAAAAAGACTGCCCGCCCCTCATGCTTTTGAAACCATCGCTCCGTCTTATCAACTTCAGCAACACTTACTAACGGCATCTTATAGGCGATCTGCCGCATGCGGTCGCGTCCAAGCCCACGACCAAGCCCATATAATGCCCAAGCGCCTACTACCGATCCTAGTGTCGTCCAAACAATTGCTTCGACAATACCAAGGTCACCGCGAGCAGCTGCAAAACCAGCTAACGGCAATATAATTTCACTAGGTAATGGTGGAAATAGGTTTTCAAGCGCAATCAACAAGCCAGCACCTGGTCCGCCAAGTGTGTTCATAATATTGACTGCCCAATCGGCGATTGAGGTTGATAATGATGCAAACATTAGTACAGCTTATATCACTAACAACTGATAATTGGTTGATACTATACTTTTTACCGTTAGAAATATTGCCTAAATAACCACCGATCTCTTGTAAGGTAATATTATTGCTAAGTTTATAAAGGTATTTTTATGACACAATCCAGCACTGTAACGCCAAACCCAAAAAAATCAGACAAGACTGGTAAATTGAGTGCGATTTTCCTAGTTATCGTTATTGGCGGTATCGTCGGTTCAATAATCTATGGTTATGTTTCAGGTCAAAAGGATATTGCTAAAGCTAACGTGGGCGATTGCGCCGTTTATAAAGCCGGCGAGGACAAACCATATACCATTGGTAGCTGTGATTCAGATGACGCCAAATACAAGGTTCTAGGTTTTGCTAATGCCGCAGAACGACAATCTTGTCTCGATGTGGCCGGTACTACTCGCACTGTCAGCTCTACCAGTGGTACTGTCTGTATGACCGACAAAAATGCCGATCCTCAGCAGGGCATTAACACCATCAAAGTCGGCGATTGCATGAATCTTACCGGTAATGACGCCGAAAAAGCTAACTGCACCGGTGCCGAGTACAAAGTCTTAAAGCGCGTCGATGGCACTAGTAAAGTCAATCCAGCTAGCCGCTGCACTGATGAACCAGACACTACCATGTACTACGGCTGGGGTATCGAGCAAACCGGCAACTCGCCCTACCGCATCACCGCTGTTGGTTACGACCGCTTATTCTGCCTTGGCCCTAACCAAAGCTAACCATGGCTCAGCCACAAACAAAAGTTTGCCCTGTCTGTAATCGTCCATTCGACAATCGTAAAAAATGGGAAGAGCGCGGTTTGTGACCGTCAATCGTGTATTGTTCAGCGGCTTGTCGCAAACGAAAGTAGTTGTTTGCTTAGCTGTTAGGTTAGTAAGATGTTGGTATGAATTTATTTAGAAAGCCATTGCACATACTTGTTTTAGTGGCATCTATCACAGCCTTGTTCCCTATCGTGGTTACAATTTTATTAAATGGCCGTGGATCACCTGGTTTACTACCATTGTATTTACTATTATCTATCGCTCAACCAATAGCTTTGATCGTAAGTCTTATATTGTCGGTTTTAATTATTCATCGGAGTTTTAACTATTTACGTAAAACCCCTACCCTAATTTATAAGTTACTAGGAGTTTTTCTTATTATCATTTCAGCTATCTATTTAGGATATGTCGGATTAATTAACCTCAAGTATGCCGACTATTATTTTAAAGAAGATCGTTACAATAAGTTGCTAACTAAGGAATATGCATCCGATTTCATACTTGATTGCGTGGTCTCTCAGATTTATGGCACTAATGACATTATCTTTCTGGGAACCAAATCTAACTTATATTCGTTCTTGCCAGTCGGCTATACCCCGCGCGTTAGCAGAGCAGATGTACCGGCACTCAAAGAATTAGCCGAGTCTGTAAGCGGTCAGTGTGGTGAGGTGAAATTTTCAGTCAGATAGCAGAGCTAAATGGAGAATATTGCAAGCAATATATCTGCGTCGCTTACTCGGTGCGAGCACCTGCGTGAGCTCCTTGCTATCGCACTCCAATTGCCCAGTCTGGCGACGGTTCGGCAATCGGAGTTCAATTCCGGAGAAAATGCCAATAAAAAAGCCCCACCAGGTGGGGCTTTTTTATTGGTGACCTCACGGAGAATCGAACTCCGATTGCCGGGATGAAAACCCGGTGTCCTAACCGTTAGACGATGAGGCCACGGCACAGGAACGCGATAACGTGCTCGCACGGAATCATGTTCCGAGCACGTGGCCGTATATCCGAAGGATATGAGGCTCGTGGATGCCTGTTAACAGATACAAACTATACCACACCCACCCCCATTTGAAAATACCCACTTACATCATTTTATATAGACAACACGTTACCGTATGAGCTATTCAGCAGAGCCAACAAACCAAGGCTTAGTAAAAAGACTATTAGTAGTATTACAAATTTAGTCCGCTCACTCATAGCACCTCTTTCGCGACAACGACAAGCCGGTCAACTGGTTTCCATAACGGCGTACACGTATAGATGGTAAGCCGGCTATCCGCCGTCGGCTTTAAAATATCAGTTTGATCAGGTGGCACAGTCTTGATTTCACTCACTTCATAAATATGCTGTTTGCCTTGCCAATTGAGTGCGATCGTATCACCGATAGCTAGCTTATGCATGAAATATAGTGAACCTTTAGGCTGGTCGTACGTGAAGCGATGCCCGAGCAACACCGTATTACCGCCTTTATCAGGTGAACTACCACTGGGCCACCGCCAGATTCCTTTCTTGAGGTTGGCATAGGTTTGGCTGATCGGTCCTTCCACGATTGGTTGGTCCAACAACATAGCTGGAATAATCAACTTATTCGGACCGGTTACCGTAAGCTGAGGTGCCTGGGCTACCCGATCAACAATTTGGGCAGCAACTGCCTGTTGCCCTCCCCCGTATTTTTGTGAAACCCAAAAACTGGCCTGAGGCAATAAGGGAGCGGCGATTACATAGGCATTTATCACGACAATAAGCGCCGTCAACGCGTTGTTAGCAACTCGGAAATTGACGCTCATTATCGGTGCTAAGACTGATTATGTGGCTTGCGCTTAGCAAATCTGACTAGCAACGTTACGAATACCAGGGCGCAAGCAATTGAAGCGAACAGCAACACCTCGACACCGGTATTAGCAAGACCACCACCTGTTGACGATGTTGCCGTTGGGCTTGACGAAGTCGGTGCGGCTGTCGTGCCTGATGCTGTCCCGCTATTAGTGCCGGTACCAGTGGATGGTGTTGTCGGTGTAGTGGTGGTACTGGTTTGATACGTGCTTGAGTTGTAAGTACTTTCACCATAAGCTGCTGATAAAATATAATAGTTTTTGTATTGCATGTGTATAACCTCTTTACAAACTATATCAAGCTTATGGTATTATAGTAAAGTACTAAGTATGTAAGTGAGGAAATAAAAATGTTTACGCAATTTGCGGTATTGGATCTTGGCACGCCACAGCTGCTCATCATCCTGGCAATCGCTTTGCTATTGTTTGGTGGCAAAAAGCTGCCAGAACTATCAAAAAGTTTGGGTGATTCCGTTAAAGAACTCCGCCGGGGTCTTAACGATGATCACAAAGTAGCCAGCAATGAAAAGAAGAGCGAAGGCCCTTCCCAGTCATAGTAAGGCCAACCAGACCTTTTTAGCTCATATCCATGAGCTGCGTCGGCGACTATATTATGTAGTCGCCGCTGTTATTATTGGTGGTGGCCTAGCCTATGCTGTGCAGCGTCGCATGATGGCTGCCTTATTAGAGCCGGCCGGAAAACAAGAATTTATCTATACCTCGCCGATGGGCGGGATGAATTTCCTGTTCAATGTCTGCATCTACGTTGGTCTAATCGTCAGTATTCCTGTCCTGCTCTATCAAATCCTGAAGTTTATCGAACCGATGCTGCCAAAGCACTCCGGCCGGTTTATCTTTAAAATAGCTACTGCTTCCGCTGTACTGGCCATTATTGGTATTGCATTCGGCTATTTCTTTGGCCTACCCAATGCCCTACATTTTCTGCTTAATCAGTTCATCAGCCAGCAAGTCAAGCCGCTGGTCACTATCCAGTCGTACATGTCATTCGTGAGCATGTACTTATTAAGTTCGGCATTATTGTTACAGACGCCACTGGTTTTACTTTTCATCAATCATATAAAGCCACTCAACCCGCGTAAACTTTTAGGTTATCAACGTTGGGTAATCCTACTGTCATTCGTTGGCGCCTTCATCATGAACCCGACGCCTAATGTTATCGCTCAGTCGATGGTAGCCGTGCCGATCATACTGTCATACAACATCGGCGTTGGTTTGGTATGGCTCGTCAACCGGCACAAAACCTACCGACCTCATGT
>Ga0325400_1000206_pt1 | contig 39964 bp, 35 predicted proteins | sample PopdelMetagenome_2_FD_205662 | JGI IMG/M metagenome (GOLD analysis project Ga0325400, IMG submission 205662) | Populus deltoides microbial communities from Bellville, Georgia, United States - Xylem-PdKOR-R1 | ecosystem: Host-associated > Plants > Phyllosphere > Stem > Wood/Secondary xylem... | reverse complement strand
ATCGCCAGCGTCAGCGAGTCCATCACCCGGACGAACGGGATGATGCCGCTGGTCTTGCCGTTGAGGCCGACCGGCTCGCCGATCCCGCGGACGTTGCCCCAATAGGTGCCGATGCCGCCGCCGCGCGACGCCAGCCAGACATTCTCGTTCCAGGTGTCGACGATGCCGTTGAGGCTGTCGGGCACCGAGTTGAGGTAGCAGGAGATCGGCAGCCCGCGCCCGGTGCCGCCGTTCGAGAGGACGGGGGTCGCGGGCATGAACCACAGGCGGCTGATATAGTCGTACAGCCGCTGAGCGTGCGCGGCGTCGTCGGCATAGGCGGAGGCGACGCGCGCGAACAGGTCCTGGTAGCTCTCGCCGGGGAGGAGGTAGCGGTCGTTCAGCGTCTCCTTGCCGAAGTCGGTGAGGAGCGCGTCGCGCGACGGATCGAGGGTCAGCGCAAAGGCGCGCCGGTCGATCCGGGTCGAATCATGCGCGGTCCGGGTCTGCGCCACGGTGGTGTCGGCGGTCGCGACTGCTTCCAGCGTATCGGTCATCTCGCTCGCATCGTCCCTGAAATCCATGCCCGTCGTCATCCTCGTGTCGGTGCGGTGTTCGCGCATTGTTCGCGCCGGCGCAACCGGCTTCCGTGCGTTCGCCGGCACCCCGGACCGACCTAGGCCGGAAAGATGCCGTCCGGCGCCCGGATCGATGCAACCACCAGCCATGGGGTCCGGTGACGCGCCGACCACTACGGATTGTTGTAAACGAGGCGAGGAGGCAAGGGGTTGCGTGCCACCCCGCCCCCCGCCGCGCCGCGCGCGCGCCGGTCGCCGCCGGGCATCGCGGCGCGACGCGTGGAGTTCCGCGGGGTTCGCGATCCGCAAGCCGGAATCGGCCAAGCGATAAATATTTTCGCGTCCGCCCGGCGACGTTCGAACGATGCGGCGAGGGGCATCGGCATGCGCGGTCGGCCACCGGCCGGAGCGGCGCGATCCGCCGAATCGGTTCACCGCGACGGCGCTTGACGCCCGGCATCGCCGCGCCCGAAGACGAACGGCGATGCGTCTCACCACCTCCACCCGCGCCGCGGCGCTCGTTGTCCTGTTCGGTGCGCTCGTCGCGGCGTTCCTGGTCCTGTGGCTGGCGAGCAGCGCGGCGGCGGCGGCGGGGTTCGCGGCGGCGGCGGTGGTCGCGGGCGGCGCGGCGATCGCGTGGCGCATGCTCGGCCCGCGCGCCGAGGCGTCGGCGGGCGCGGTCGACTGGAGCCTCGCGCGCGCGCTGGCGGGAACCAGCGACGATGCGGTGGCGGTGACGGATCGCGCCGGGCGGCTGGTCTGCGCGAACGACGGGTACGAGGCGTTGTTCGGTGGCTTGCCGACCCCGCCGGGGCTACCGCTCGACGGCGGTCGGGAGGACGATGCCGATGGGGCCGGCGACGGCGGCGGCCATGGCGATGGGGCGGTGGCGCGCCTGTCCGCCGCGGGCCGGGCGGCGTGGCGCGACGGCGAGGGCGCGGTCGCCGGGCTGTCGGTGGGCGGGCGGCGGATCGCCGCGCGGGTGACCCGTGCGGGCGAGGCGGGCGACGCGCTGGTCTGGCGCTTCGCCGCCTCGAAGGAGCGCGACGTCGCCGAGCAGGCGGCGGCGCTGATCGCGGGCGCGGCCGGCGACCGGCTGGCGCGCGCGGGCGTCATGGCGGCGCTGGTCACCCCCGACGGGCGCACCGCCGCCGCCAACCGCGTGCTCGCCGCCCGCGCGCTGGGCACCGGCGGCGGCGCCGGCGACATGATCGGCCGCGACCTGGGCGAGTTGCTCGTCACCGACGACCGCGGCCTGCTGAGGTTCGGGCGCGAGGGGCAGGAGGGCACGCCGCTGCGCCTGCTGCCGGTGCCGATCGTCGACGGCGACGACGCGCCGCTCCTCGTCCTCCTCCTCGACCAGCCCGCGGAAGAAGCGCCGCAGCTCGCGGTGGGGGCGGCCACCCATGTCCGCACGCTGGTGGGGCTGCTGCCGATCGGGCTCGCGCTGGTCGACCGCGACGGGCGGTTCGTCCAGATGAACGACGCCTTCGTCCGCGCAGCCGGGGTCGATGCCAAAGCGCCGCCGCTCTATCCGGGCGACCTGGTCCTGCGCGAGGACAAGGCCGCGGTGGCCGACGCGGTGCGGCGGTTCGCGGGCGGGGCGTTCGCGGGCGGGGCGGCGGCGGGCGGGTCGACCCAGGCGTCCGACCTCGCCGTCCGGCTCAAGGACCGGCCGGACGAGCCGGTGGTGCTGTCGATCGCGGGCGCGCGGGGAATGGGGGAGGCGGCGGTGCTGCTCAGCCTCAAGGACAATTCGGAGGAGAGCCGCCTGAAGCGCGAGGTCGCGCAGGCGACCAAGATGCAGGCGGTGGGACAGCTCGCGGGCGGGGTCGCGCACGACTTCAACAACATCCTGACCGCTATCATCGGGCATTGCGACCTGATGCTGATGCGCCACTCGCCCGGCGACAGCGACTACGACGACATCCAGCAGATCAGGACCAATTCCAACCGCGCGGCGGGGCTGACCCGGCAGCTGCTCGCCTTTTCGCGCCAGCAGACGCTCAGGCCGCAGATCCTGCAGCTGCCCGACGTGGTGTCCGAAGTGTCGAACCTCCTGAAGCGGCTGATGGGCGAGCAGGTGGTGCTGGAGGTCAGCCACGGCCGCGACCTGGGGCCGGTCCGCGCCGATCCGGGGCAGCTCGAACAGGTGGTAGTCAACCTGGCGGTCAACGCGCGTGACGCGATCCTGGCGGCGCATCCGCGCGGCGGCGGCACCCTGTCGATCCAGACCCGCGGGATCAGCGCCGCCGAGGTCCGGCGGCTCGGCACCGACATCATGCCGCCCGCCGACTACACCGCGCTGATCGTGCGCGACAACGGCAGCGGCATCCCGCCGGAGGTGATCGGCAAGATCTGGGAGCCCTTCTTCACCACCAAGGAGATGGGCAAGGGCACCGGGCTGGGGCTGTCCACCGTCTACGGCATTGTCAAGCAGTCCGGCGGCTGGATCTTCGCCGAATCGAAGCCCGCGGCCGGATCGGGCGGGGGCGCGACCTTCACCGTCTACCTGCCCGTCCACGCCGCGCCGGCGGTGCCCGCACGCCCGGCGCCGCGCCACCAGCCCAAGGTCGGCGAGCTGTGGGGATCGGGCACCGTGCTGCTGGTCGAGGACGAGGACATGGTGCGCGCGGTCGCCGAGCGGGCGCTGACCCGCCAGGGCTACACCGTGCTGACCGCCGACAACGGCGAGACCGCGCTGGACGTGATGGCGACCAGCGGGCGGCCCGACCTCCTCATCTCGGACGTGGTGATGCCGACGATGGACGGCCCGGCGATGGTGCGGCGCGCGCGGGAGCGGTACCCGGACCTGCCCGTGCTGTTCATGTCGGGCTATGCCGAGGAGCAGCTCAGGCGGTCGATCGACATCGATCAGGTCGCGTTCCTGCCCAAGCCCTTCTCGGTCCAGCAACTCGCCGAGGCAGCGCGGAGCGCGCTCGCGGGGGGAGGGCTGGCGCGCTGACGCATCCGCGGCTAGGACAGCGGCGATGACCGAGCGCACCCGTATCCTCGTGGTCGAGGACGAGCCCCTGATCGCGATGATGCTCGAGGATTTCCTCGAAGTGCTCGACCGGCAGGTGGCGGGAACCGCGGACTCGGTCGCCACCGCGCTCGCGCAGATCGACGGCGGTGCCGGGATCGACGCGGCGATCCTCGACGTCAACCTGCGCGGCGGCGAGAAGAGCACCCGCGTCGCCGAGGCGCTGGCCGCGCGTGACATCCCCTTCGTGTTCGCGACCGGGGGAACCGAGGAGGGCGTGGACGAACGCTTCCGCGACCGCCCGCGGCTGGCCAAGCCGTTCACCATGGACGGGGTCGCCAAGGCGCTCGATCAGCTCTGACCTCGTCGCCTGCCTCAACGGCGAGGCAGGGAAAGAAGCTTGCGCGGAGAGCCGCTCCCCCGCAATAGCCTGTCGCCTTATGAGCCGCTTCGACAAATCGCGCCTTCCCTCCCGCCACGTCTCGGTCGGGCCGGAGCGCGCGCCGCACCGCAGCTACTATTACGCCATGGGCCTCACCGAGGAGGAGATCGCGCGGCCGTTCGTCGGCATCGCCTCCGCGGGCAACGACAGCGCGCCGTGCAACACCACGCTGGACGATCAGGCCGACGCGTGCCGGCGCGGGGTGGAGCAGGGCGGGGGCATGCCGCGCCGGTTCAACACCATCACCGTCACCGACGGCATCGCCATGGGGCACCAGGGGATGAAATCCTCGCTGGTCAGCCGCGAGGTCATCGCCGATTCGATTGAGTTGTCGGTGCGCGGCCACTGCTACGACGCGCTGGTCGGCTTCGCGGGGTGCGACAAGTCGCTGCCGGGCATGATGATGGCGATGCTCCGGCTCAACGTGCCGTCGATCTTCGTCTATGGCGGGTCGATCCTGCCCGGCCGCTACCGGGAGCGCGACGTGACGGTGGTCGACGTGTTCGAGGTGGTCGGCAGGTACGCGGCCGGGGCCTGCCCGATCGAGGAGGTGCACGCGCTGGAGAAGGTGGCGTGCCCCGGCCACGGCGCCTGCGGGGGGCAGTTCACCGCCAACACCATGGCGTGCGTCGGCGAGGCGATCGGATTGTCGTTGCCCAACAGCAACATGGTTCCCGCCCCCTACACCTCGCGCGAACAGATCGCGGTCGCGGCGGGCGCGCAGGTCATGGAACTGGTCGCGGCGAACCTGCGGCCGCGCGATATCTGTACGCTTCAGGCCTTCGAGAATGCGGCACGCGTGGTGGCGGCGACGGGGGGCTCGACCAACGCCGCGCTGCACCTGCCCGCGATGGCGAGCGAGTGCGGGATCGCGTTCGACCTCCACGACGTCGCGCGCCTGTTCAGGGACACGCCCTACTGCGCCGACCTGAAGCCCGGTGGCCGCTACGTCGCAAGGGACATGCACGAGGCGGGCGGCGTGTACATGCTAATGAAGACGCTCCTCGCGGAGGGGCTGCTCCACGGCGACTGCGTCACCGTCACGGGACGGACCCTGGCCGAGAACATCGACGAGGTGACCTGGAACCCCGACCAGAAGGTGATCTATCCGGCCTCGGCGCCAATCACCCCGACCGGCGGCGTCGTCGGCCTCACCGGCTCGCTCGCCCCCGACGGCGCGATCGTCAAGGTCGCCGGCATGCACCGGCTCCAGTTCGAGGGGCCGGCGCGGGTGTTCGAGTGCGAGGAGGACGCGTTCGCCGCGGTCGAGGCGCGCTCGATCCGCGAGGGCGAGGTGGTGGTGATCCGCTACGAGGGGCCCAAGGGCGGGCCGGGGATGCGCGAGATGCTGTCCACCACCGCCGCGCTCTACGGGCTCGGCATGGGCGAGAAGGTGGCGCTCATCACCGACGGGCGCTTCTCCGGCGCGACCCGGGGGTTCTGCATCGGCCATGTCGGGCCGGAGGCGGCGGACGGCGGGCCGATCGCGCTGGTCGCGGACGGTGACCCGATCCGCATCGATGCGGAAGCCGGGACGATCGACCTCATGGTCGACGACGCGGTGCTCGCGGCGCGGCGCGACGCTTGGACGCCGCGCGTCAACGACTACCGGTCGGGTGCGCTGTGGCGCTACGCGCGCACCGTCGGCCCCGCGCACGCGGGCGCGATCACCCATCCCGGTGCCGCGGCGGAGACCCATGTCTATGCGGACATCTAGCCTCCTCCTGCCGCTCGCGCTCGCCGCCTGCGGATCGCCCCAGCCCGCTGCCGACGCGCCGGGGCCCGCGCTCGCCGCGGCGGAGGCACGCCAGGCGGCACGGGGCGTCGACGAGGGGCGGATCGCCTGCGCGCGCGGCGACGCCGGCTTCGCGCGCACCTGCACGGTGGAGCAGACGGCGGGTCCCGACGGCCTGATCCTGACTGTCCGCGACGCGGCCGGCGGGTTCCACCGGCTGCGCGTCACCGGCGACGGGCGCGGGGTCGCCGCCGCCGACGGGGCCGAGCCCGCGACGGTGTCGCTCGCGGGTGCGAACGAGATCGAGGTGGCGGTCGGCGACATGCGCTACCGCTTGCCCGCGACCACGAAAGCCGCCACCGCGGGTCGATGATCCCGATCCAAGGCCAGCCGATCCTCACCGCCGCCGGCATGCGCGGGGCGGAGGCGCGCGCGGTCGCGGCGGGCACCCCGCTCGCGGCCCTGATGGAGCGTGCGGGCAGGGGCGTCGCCGAGGCCGTCCGCCGCCTCGCCGCTGGGGCCGAGGTGCTGGTGCTGTGCGGACCCGGCAACAATGGCGGCGACGGCTGGGTGGCGGCGGCGACGCTGGCGGCGGCGGGGCACCCGGTGCGGGTCGCCGCGCTGGCCGAGCCCGCCACCGACCTCGCCCGCGCGGCGCGCGCGCGCTGGTCGGGGCCGGTGGCGACGCTTTCCGAGGCGCGCCCGGCCCCGGTCTGCGTCGACGCGCTGTTCGGCATCGGCCTGTCGCGACCGATCGACCGGGCGGTGGCGGACGCGCTGGCGGCGGCGACGGGCGGGGCATCGCTCACGATCGCGGTCGACCTGCCCAGCGGGCTGTCCGCGGACGACGGCCGGATGCCGGACGACGCCCACGCCCCCCACGACCTGCCCGCGGCCGACCTGACGCTGGCGCTCGGCGCGCTGAAGCCCGCGCATGTCCTTCAGCCTGCGGCGGCCCGGTGCGGCACCGTGCGGCTCATCGACCTTGGGATCGATGCGAGGTCCGAAGCGCACGTCCTCCCGCCGCGGCTTCTCCCCGCGCCGAGACCCGAGGACCACAAGTTCAGCCGGGGCATGGTGGCGGTGGTCAGGGGCCGCATGGCGGGTGCCGCGCATCTCGCGGCGGCGGGGGCGATGCACGCGGGCGCCGGCTACGTCGCCCTGCTCGGCGCCAGCCTCCCCGCCCCCCCGCACGCCCTGGTCCGCCGTCCCTTCGACGACGAGGCGCTCGCCGATCCCCGGATAGGGGCGGTGGTGATCGGGCCGGGGCTCGGCCGCGACGAGGCGATGCGCGGGCTGCTCGACCGGGTGCTGGCGAGCGACCGCAAGCTGGTGATCGACGGCGACGCGCTTCATCTCCTCACCCCGGAACGGTTGGCGGCACGCGGCGGACGGATGATCCTCACCCCGCATGCGGGCGAGTTCGCGGCGCTGTTCGGGGTGCATGACGGGTCCAAGATCGACGCAGCGCGCGAGGCCGCCCGGCGCAGCGGCGCGACGGTCGTCTTCAAGGGGGCCGACACCGTGATCGCCGAGCCGGACGGCCGCGCGCTGGTGGCGACCGGGGCGAGCGGCTGGCTGTCCACCGCCGGCAGCGGCGACGTGCTGGCGGGGGCGATCGGCGCGGCGCTGGCGTCGGGCACCGGGCTGTCGCCCCTCGACGTGGCGGCAACGGGCGTGTGGATGCACGGCGAGGCGGCGCGGCGGCTGGACAGCGCCTTCGTCGCCGACGAGCTCGCCGCCGCGCTGTCCGACGTGCGGGCCCTTCGATGAGCACCATCGTCCGCGTCGCCGCGCGTGGCGAGGGTGTCGCCGACGACGGCCGCCACGTCGCCTTCGCCGCGCCGGGCGACGTGCTGACCGAAATGGGGGCGGTGATCCCGGGTCCGAACCGTCAGGTGCCGCCATGCCGTCATTTTCCCGAATGCGGGGGGTGCCAGCTCCAGCACCTCGACGATGCGAGTTATGCCGGGTTCGTCGCCGACCGGATCGCGTCGGCGCTGGCGGCGCAGGGGCTGGCTGCACCGCTGCGACCGGTCCACCTGTCGCCGCCGCGCACCCGGCGGCGCGCGAGCCTGCACCATGACCGTGGGCGGCTGGGCTTCTCGGCGGAGAAGAGCCACGCGATCGTCGACATGAAGGAGTGCCACGTCCTCCATCCCAGGCTGTTCGCGCTGGTCGCGCCGCTCAGGGGTCTGATCGCGCGGCTGGGCGCGAGGCAGCGGGTGGAGGTGCGGCTGACCCTGGCCGACCAGGGTCCGGACGTGCTGCTGTCGGGTCTGGCCGCCGAGGGGCTGGCGGCGGCGGAGGCGATCACGACGTTCGGCGAACGGCACGGGGTCGCCCGGCTGTCGGTCGACGACGGGCTGGGACCGGAGACGCGGTGGGAGCCGCGGCCGGTGACCGTCACCCTGGGTCGCGCCGCGGTGCCGCTGCCGCCCGGCGCGTTCCTGCAGGCGACCGCCGACGGCGAGGCGGCGCTGGTCGCGGCGGTACGCGAGGCGGTGGACGGGGCACGCACCACCGCCGACCTGTTCGCGGGGCTCGGCACCTTCGCGCTGGCGCTGCCGGGCAAGGTCTATGCGGCCGAGGGCGCGCGCGATGCGATCCTGTCGCTCAAGGCGGCCGCCAACGCCGCGCAGGCGCCGGTCTTCGCCGAGCATCGCGACCTGTTCCGCCGCCCGCTGACCGCCGCCGAGCTGGACCGGTTCGATGCGATCGCCCTCGACCCGCCGCGCGCCGGAGCGCGCGAACAGGCGACGGCACTGGCGGCGTCACGGACCGGGGCGATCGCCTATGTCTCGTGCAATCCGAGCAGTTTCGCACGAGATGCGAAGACGCTGGTCGAAGGTGGATGGCGGCTCGACTGGGTGCAGCCGGTGGGCCAGTTCCGGTGGTCGACCCATGTCGAACTGGCGGCGCGGTTCGTCCGGTAGGAGGTCGGCTGAGCGGAGCCGTGGAGGCGCGAAAAGGGTGGGCCAGGGTTGAGCCCCATCCTCTACCGTGCATCGGCCTGCACATCCGATCGATGCGCCATTCCGATCGTCCAGGCGCATCAGCCCCACGCCTCCGCTGACCCGAGACCTCCTAAGCCCGGATAGCGCGCGTTCACGAAGAACAGCCCGTCCGGCGGCGCGTTGAGGCCGAGGCGCTGGCGGTCGCACGCCGCCAGCGCGGTCGCCATGTCGTCCGGGGACCAGCGGCCCATGCCGACCAGCGCCAGGCAGCCGACCATGGAGCGGACCTGGTGGTGGAGGAAGGAGCGGGCGGCGGCGCGGATCAGCACCCGCTCGCCGTCGTGCGCGACGTCGAGCAGGTCGAGCGTCTTGACCGGGCTGGCCGACTGGCAGTGGGCCGAGCGGAAGGTGGTGAAATCGTGGCGACCGACCAGCACCGCCGCTGCCGCCGCCATCGCATCCGCGTCGAGCGGCTGCGGGACCTGCCAGGCCAGCCCCTTCTCGTGGGTCAGCGGTGCGCGGCGGTTGACGATGCGGTATTCGTAGGCGCGGCCGACGCACGAGAAGCGCGCGTGCCAGTCGTCAGCGACGGGCTCGCACGCGAGCACCGCGACCGGCCAGGGGCGGGCACGGGCGTTGATCGCCTCCATCAGTCGGAACGGCGCGATCGCCTTGACGACCTCGACATGCGCGCGCATCGCCAGGGCGTGGACGCCCGCATCGGTGCGGCCGGCGGCATGAACGGCGACGGTCTCGCCCGTCACCGCCCGTACCGCCTCCTCCAGCACCTGCTGGACGCTGGGACCGTGCGATTGCCGCTGCCAGCCCATGAACGGCCGGCCGTCATACTCGACCGTCAGCGCAAAGCGCGTCACAGCCTCGTGCCGGAAGCGACGGGAAAACCGCGGAGGAACTCGCCCAGCGGGCTTGCTACCCGGCCCGCGCGCTGGAGCACGACCGGGCGGATCGCGCCTTCGCCGCACGCGACCGTCAGCGCATCGTCGACCGTGGTGCCCTCGCCGCCGGGGAAGGAAAAAGGCAGCACCTCGGCGGCGAGGAGCCTGACCCGTTCGCCCGCCAGTTCGAACCAGGCGCCGGGTGCGGGGTTCATGGCGCGGACCAGCCGCTCGATGTCGACGGCCGAGGCGGTCCAGTCGATCCGCGCCTCCGCCTTGCTGATCTTGTCGGCATAGGTCACGCCGTCCTCCGGCTGGGGCACCGGCGGGTAGCGGTCGAGGTCGCCCAGCACCGCCACCATCAGTGCCGAGCCGATGGTGGCGAGCTCGGCGGCCAGGTCGCCCGCCGTCTTGCCCTCGATCGGGGTGCGCCCTTCCAGCCGCACCGGTCCGGTGTCGAGCCCGGCCTCCATCTGCATGATTCCGACCCCCGTGTCCGCGTCGCCGGCCAGGATAGCGCGCTGCACCGGCGCCGCCCCGCGCCAGCGCGGCAACAGCGAGCCGTGGACGTTGAGGCAGCCGTGGCGGGGCGCGTCGAGGATGGCGCGTGGCAGGATCAGTCCATAGGCCGCGACCACCGCGACATCGGCATCCAGCGCCGTGAACGCCGCTTGCGCGTCGGCACCTTTGAGCGACACGGGCGAGCGCACCTCGATGCCCAGCGCCCCCGCCCGCCGCTGCACGGGGGAGGGCACCAGCTCTCGCCCGCGCCGCCCACCGGGGCGCGGCGGCTGGGTATAGGCGGCGATCACCCCGTGCCCGTTCTCGATCAGCGCGTCGAGGGTCGGGACGGCGAAGTCGGGGGTTCCCATGAAGACGATCCGCATGGGCGCCCTCGAACACGCTGGCGGCGGGGGGTGCAACCCCCTATCTGTTCCCCATGGCTTCCCCCGAGATCGAGGCGCTGACCGGGGCGCTGTCCAAGCTGCCGGGGCTTGGTCCGCGATCGGCGCGCCGAGCGGTGCTCCACCTCCTGAAGAAGCGCGAGACCGCGCTGGAACCGCTGCTCGCCGCGCTCGCCGACGTCGCCGAGCGGCTGGAGACCTGCGCGACCTGCGGCAACGTCGACACGTCGGACCCTTGTGGCATCTGCGCCGACCCGCGCCGCGACGCGCGCTCGTTGTGCGTGGTGGAGGAGGTCGCCGACCTGTGGGCGCTGGAGCGGGCGCGGCTGTTCCCCGGCCGCTTCCACGTGCTGGGCGGTCGGTTGTCGGCGCTTGAGGGCGTGCGGCCGGAGGATCTGCGCGTCGACGCGCTGCTGGCACGGGTGGCGGCGGGGGGGATCGACGAGGTCGTGCTGGCGCTCAACGCGACGCTTGAGGGGCAGACCACCGCCCATTACGTCGCCGACAGGATCGAGCGTTATCCCGTTCGGGTCACCCAACTCGCCCACGGGCTGCCGGTCGGCGGCGAGCTCGACTATCTCGATGAGGGTACGCTGGCCCAAGCCCTTCGCGCGCGGCGGCCGGTCGGCTAGCGTCCGGTCCACTCACGTGGAAGCGGCGCTGGCCCGTTCCTGTTCCGGTCGGCCGCGGCCTAGCCCGAACGGATGATCGGAACAGGACGAGCGGATCGGCCTCGACGGGCAGGAGCCTAGCGGTCGTCGCGGGCCGGGCGCGTCGTGTACCGGTTGTAGAAGCGATCCAGATAGAGGCTGGCCAGCTGCTGGTGCGCCTGCATGGCCTCCGGCGCGCGCGCCTGTCGCGCCATGCGCAGCTCGGCTTCGGCGCGTTGGTAGAGGTATAGATCGGCGTCGCGCTGTTCGGTCATGACTGGTCATCCGTGGTGTTCGCCGCGACGATCGTGAAAAACCCGTGTTGTTTCACTCACCTGGATTGATGAGGACGAGTTCCGTACCCGGTCCGCGCTCGGGTTGACGCCCGCGTGCGTGCCGCCTAGCCGGTCCGCCATGGCCGTTCTTCCGATCGTCGAGGTTCCCGACCCCCGCCTGCGCGCCGTCTCCCGGCCGGTCGACACGGTCGACGATCGCGTCCGCACGCTGGTCGCGGACATGACCGAGACGATGTACGCCGCGCACGGCATCGGCCTCGCCGCCATCCAGGTCGGTGTCGAGAAGCGCGTGCTGGTGATCGACCTGCAGGACGAGCGGGACGAGGAAGACAAGCCGGTCCGCGACCCCCACGCCTACATCAACCCCGAGATCCTGTGGACGTCGGACGAGCTGTCGACCTACAACGAGGGCTGCCTGTCCATCCCCGAGCAATATGCCGAGGTGAGGCGCCCCGCGCGGGTGCGGGTGCGCTGGCTCGACCAGCGCGGCGAGGCCCGCGAGGAGGAACTGGACGGGCTGCTCGCCACCTGCATGCAGCACGAGATCGACCATCTGAACGGCGTGCTGTTCACCGACCACATCAGCAAGCTGAAGCGCGACATGCTGATGAAGAAGCTCGCCAAGCAGCGGCGCTGACGGGACTGTTCCTCCCGTCCCGTTCGGCCTATGTTCCCCGCATCGAAGGGGATGGTGATGACGGGCGAGTTGATCTTGGTGACCTTGCTGGCGCTGGTGGTGGGCGTGCTGGTCGGTTGGCTTGCGGCGAGCCGCCGCGGCCATGCCCTCACCGCGGACCTCGCCGCCGCGCAGACCCGTGCCGCCGACGCCGACCTCGTCCGCCAGGCCCGTGACGCAGTGGAGCGCGAACGCAACGCGGCGATGCAGGACGCCGCGGGGCTGCGGGCGGGCGCTGAGGCGCGCGAAGCGGCGCTAGCTGCAGCCGGGGCCGAGCTGGAGGCCGCGCGCGAGGGCTTGCGCGCCTTTGCCGCACTCCGCGCCGAGGCGCGGGCGCGGGAGGAAGCGCATGCCGCCCAGCTCCGCCACCTGACGGAAGCGAAGGACGCGCTGTCGGCGCAGTTCGACCAGATCGCCGCGCGCGCGCTGGAAGGGGCGCAGCGCCAGTTCCTGGCGCGGGCCGACGAGCGGTTCCGCCAGTCGGAGGAGCAGTCGGGACAGTCGCTGAAGGCGCTGCTGCAACCGGTGAACGACCGGCTGCACCGCTACGAGGAGGAGGTGCGCAAGGTGGAGGCGGAGCGGCGCGACGCGTTCGGCTCGCTCCACGGCCAGATCGAGGCGATGCGCGCGGGCACCGAGCGGGTGTCGGGGGAAGCCGCCAAGCTGGTCAACGCGCTGCGCAACGCCCCCAAGGCGCGCGGGCGCTGGGGCGAGCAGCAGCTCCGCAACGTGCTGGAGAGTTGCGGTCTCGCCGAGCACACCGACTTCCTGATGGAGGTCAGCGTCGCCGACGGCGACGGAGGGCGCCTCCGCCCCGACGCGATCGTCACCGTGCCCGGTGGCAAGTCGCTCATCATCGACGCGAAGGTGTCGCTCAACGCCTATCAGGACGCGTTCGGCGCGGTGGACGAGGCCGAGCGCGCCACGCATCTCGCCGCTCACGTTCAGTCTATCCGCACCCATGTCGCCGGACTCAGCGCCAAGAGCTACTGGGCGCAGTTCACCGACGCGCCCGATTACGTCATCATGTTCATTCCGGGTGAGCATTTCCTGTCCGCCGCGCTCGACCACGACGCGCAGCTTTGGGAATACGCGTTCGATCGCAGGGTGTTGCTGGCAACTCCTACGAACCTCGTCGCGATCGCACGAACGGTGGCGGCGGTGTGGCGGCAGGAGAAGCTGGCGCAACAGGCGGCGGAGATCGGTGCACTGGGCAAGGACCTCTATGCCCGGCTGGTGACGATGGGGAACCACGTCGCCAAGCTCGGGCGCAACCTCGACGGAGCGATGGGGGCGTACAACGCGTTCGTAGGCTCGCTGGAGAGCCAGGTGCTGACCCAGGCCCGGCGGTTCGAGGCGCTCAACGTCGACACCGCGGGCAAGACGATCGATCCGCTGCCGGTCGGCGAGGGCGCGCCGCGGCCGCTAACCAAGCTGCAGGTGCTGCCCGACGCGGCGGAATGATCCGTTGCCGTTCGTGCTGAGCGAAGTCGAGGCACCATGCATTACGCCTGGTCTTCGACTTAGCTCAGGCTGGACGGGGGTAGGGCAGCGACCTGCGATCAGCCCCGCTGTTGCGCCAGCACCTCGTACGCCATCACCGCCGTCGCCACCGCGGCGTTGAGGCTGTCTGCCTTGCCGCGCATCGGGATCCTGACGAGGAGGTCGCACGCCGCGGCATAGTCGGCGGGCATGCCCTGGGCCTCGTTGCCGGTGAGGAGGAAGGTCGGCGCGGCATAGTCGGCGGCGCGGTAGTCACCGGTGGTATCGAGGCTGAGGCCGACGAGCTGCCCCGGCCCGGCGCGGAGCCAGTCGAGGAACGGCTGCCACTCCGTCCTGACCACCGGGACGGTGAACAGCGCCCCCATGCTGGCGCGGACCGCCTCGACGGAGAACGGATCGACGCACTCGCCGATCAGGATCAGCCCGCCCGCGCCGACCGCGTCGCCGGTGCGCAGGATGGTGCCGAGGTTGCCGGGATCGCGCAACCGCTCCGCGACGAGCCAGATTCCCGCGGCCGACCGGTCGAGGTCGGCGAGGTCGGCGGCGAACTCGTCGAAGATGCCGACCACCGCCTGCGGATTGTCCTTGCCCGACAGCTTGGACAGGATGTCGGGCGTCGTCTGGATGCAGTCGCCGCCCGCATCCTCCACCGCCATTGACAGGTCGTGGACCAGCTCGTGACCCGCGTTCTGGGCGGCGTAGAACAGGGTACGGGGCAGGCGCCCGGCCTCGCGCGCCTCCGTGAGGATGCGCAGCCCCTCGGCGAGGAACTGGCGCGATGCCTTGCGGTGGCGCTTGTCGCGCAGGTCGCGGGCGTACTTGACCAGCGGGTTGGAAAAGGCGGTGATCTCACGGGGCATGGCGTAGCGGCCGTAGCGCTAGCCGAAGGCCGGCGCGAGGCGGAATAGCGGCGTCCGGTCAGCGCGGCTCCGGGCCGCGATCGACATAGCCTGTCCTGAGCCATTGCCGCAGGCAGGCAGCCGGAGGGCGGCTTCGCCGCGGCGGGCCGGGAGGCGCGAGGCGGGGTACAGGCCGATGCCGACGCAAGCCGGCCTACGTCCCGTGGTCCAGATGGGGCTTGTTGGTCGAAGCAGACATGGACCCCAGCCTTCGCTGGGATGACGGAAAAGGAGGAGGCTTCGCGATACCGCGGGGGTGTTCCGTTCGGAGCGCCGCTCGAAACGCGACACAGCGCGGCTGTTTCGCCCGGCGCTTAGTCCTCGCCGAATTTCCCCAGCACCAGGTCGGCCAGCGCCCCGACCGCCGCATCCGCATGCTCGCCTTCCGCCGAGATGGTGATCGTGTCGCCCATCGCCGCGCCGAGCATCATCAGCCCCATGATCGAGGTGCCGGTGACCGATCCCGCGCCTTCCTTCTCGACCCGCACCTCGCACCCTTGCGCCGAGGCGAGCGTCACGAACTTCGCGCTGGCACGTGCGTGCAGGCCGCGGCGGTTGGTGATGGGCACCGCGCGCGAGGTCACGCCGCCGCCTCGCCCAGCACCTCGGACGCGACCGAGATGTACTTGCGCCCCGCCTCCCGCGCCGCCGCCACCGCCGCGACCACCGTCATCGCCTTGCGCGCCGAACCCAGGCGGATCAGCATGGGCAGGTTCATGCCCGCGATCACCTCGATCCGTCCGCGGTGCATCAGGCTGATCGCGAGGTTGGAGGGCGTGCCCCCGAACAGGTCGGTGAGGACGATCACGCCGTCGCCCGAATCGACCCCGGCGATGGCGGCGGCGATGTCGGCGCGGCGCGACTCCATGTCGTCCTCGGGGCCGATCGCGATGGTCGCGACCTGCTCCTGCGGGCCGACGACATGGACCATCGCGGTCACGAACTCGTCGGCGAGCCGACCATGGGTCACCAGCACGAGCCCGATCATTGACTTGCCTTACCGATCATGGCGCTCTTTGCGGGGTTCCTCGAGCGAGTCCTGGGGCGCTACCCCCAGATCGCGATGCGCGACCGTGGGCGAAAAACCCTCGCGGCGCAACCGGTCGGCGATGCGGGTCGCGACGTGGACTGACCGGTGCCGCCCGCCGGTGCAGCCGATCGCGACGGTGACGTACGCCTTGCCCTCGGCGGCGTAGCGCGGGAGCAGCAGCAGCAGCAGGTCCTCGATCCGGGACACGGCGGATTCGTAGGCCGGGTCGGCGGCGACATAGGCGGCGACATCCGGGTCGAGGCCGGTACTGGGCTTGAGCACCGGGTCCCAATGGGGATTGCGCAGGAAGCGCATGTCGAAGACGAGGTCGGCGTCGCGCGGCACCCCGCGGGCATAGCCGAACGACATCACCGACAGGGTCGGTCCCTCCGCGGCCGTGCCGAAGGTCGCGCGGACCTGCGCGGCGAGTTCGTTGGCGCGCAGCGACGAGGTGTCGATCAGGCGGTTGGCCCAGTCGCGCAAGGGGCTGAGCAGCTCGCGCTCGCGGGCGATGCCGTCGCTGGCCGGGCGGTCGGGGGCGAGCGGGTGGCGCCGCCGGGTCTCGGCATAGCGGCGCTCCAGCTCGACGCCCGCGCAATCGAGGAACAGGGTGCCGAGGTCGAAGCCGTGCTCCTCGCGCAAGGCGCGGATGCGGCCGACGATCCGTTCGGGGTCGAAGCCGCGGGTCTGGACCCCGAAGCCGAGCGCGAGCGGGCGGTCGTTGCCGTCGCCGGATGCCGGCGGCGGGGTCTCGATCAGCCGGTCGAGGAGCGGAAGCGGCAGGTTGTCGACCGTCTCCCAGCCCAGATCCTCCAGCGTCCTGAGCACGGTGGTCTTGCCCGCGCCCGACATGCCGGTGACCAGCAGCACTTCCTTGCGGGCGGCGGCGGTGGCGGCCACGGCCTCGTTCACGCCTGGGGCAGCTCCGGGTGGCGCAGCGCCACCTCTACCTTGATCGCGGCCGATGCGCGGAACGGGTCCAGCGTCACCTCGCGCACCGCCATCCCCGCGACCCGGCGGACGCGGCGCTCGGGCAGGCGCTGGTCCTCCTCGCCGAGCCGGACGATCAGCGCCACCGGTGCTTCCGCCACCGCGTCCACCGCCAGGATGCCGAGTCCGCGCACCTCGATCCGGCCGGCGATGGTCGACGGGCAGCGGGCGACGAGGTCGCTGCCGAGCCGCACCACCAGCGTCTGGTCGTCGGCGACCAGCCGCGCGCCGCGGTCGAGGAGACGGAGCGCGAGGTCCGACTTGCCCGCGCCCGAACGCCCCTCGATCACCACCGCTCGGCCGTCGACCGCGACGGTGGTGGCGTGGAGCATCTCGGACGAGGTGGCGGGCGGGGGCAAGGGGGATGATCCTCAGGCGTCGGCGACGGGAAGCCGGGTGGTGAAGCGCGCGCCGCCGAGCCGGTCCTCGCGCGATTCGACGGCGATGACGCCGCCATGCGCCTCGACGATGGTGCGCGCAATGGCGAGGCCCAGCCCCGAATGCTGGCCGAACGCCTCACCCTCCGGCCGGATCGACTGGAATCGGCGGAACACCGCCTCCCGCTGCTCCTCGGGAACGCCCGGCCCCTCGTCGTCGACCTGCACGACCAGCTCGGCCGCCTCCCGCCGCGCCGCGATCGTCACCAGTCCGCCGTCGGGCGAGAAGGACAGGGCGTTGTCGATGAGGTTCTCGTACACCCGCTCCAGCCGCCCGCCCTCGCCCGAGACGACCTGGCTGCCGTCCCCGGCATGGTCGAAGCGCAGGCGGATGCCGCGCGGCAGTCCGCGGGCGGCGCGCTGCGCGACCAGCCCTTCGATCATCGCGCCGACGTCCACGGGCTCGAACTTGGCGCGGCTGAGCTGGGCGTCCAGCCGGGAGGCCTCGGAGATGTCGGAGATCAGCCGGTCGAGCCGGCGGACATCGTCGGCGACGATCGCCAGGAGCCGCACCCGCAGTTCCGGACGGTCGACATGGCCGAGCGCGTCCACCGCGGAGCGCAGCGATGCCAGCGGGTTCTTGAGTTCGTGGGTCACGTCGGCGGCGAACGCCTCGGTGGCGTCGATCCGCGCGCGCAGCGCTTGGCTCATGTCGGACAGCGCGCGCGCGAGGCTGCCGATCTCGTCGCGGCGCTCGGGAAGACGCGGGACCACCACCTCGCGCGCGCGGCCGCGACGGACGCGGATGGCGGCGCGCGCCAGCATGCGGAGCGGCTTGACGATGGTGCGCGCGAGGAACAGCGACAGCAGGATCGAGACGATGGTGACCGTGGCGAGGACGAGGCTGAGGCGGAACCGCTCGACCCGGACCTGCTGGGTGATGTCGCGGGCGTTGAGGGTGGTCATCACCGTGCCGCCGCCCCCCGGGCTGTCGGCGCGCAGCGACGCGGCGGCGGTGATGACGGGTGTGCGGTCCGGCGCACGCCAGACGGTGGCGGACGGCTCGCCCCGCTCGGCGGCGAGCAGGTCGGGCCAGCCGGCATAGCCGCGCTCCCGGTAGAGCGGCGCGCGGGCGGCGCCGACGACGGTGTCGATGCCGGCGTCCAGGAAGCGTGCCACCGTCTGCTCCCAGGGCTGGCGATCGGGATCGAGCAGCTGGAAGTTGCGGTAGCCGAGCGCGCGGCTGTCGGCCGCGAGCGCGCGGTCGGAAGTGTAGAGGCGCAGGCGGGTGCCGGTGTCGCCCGCCAGCCGCACCACCAGCGTGTCGCGGTCGGCGGGCTCCACCGCCGCGAGCGCCTCCGCGATCAGCCGCGCCTCCCTTCGCGCCTGCCCGACCCGGCTGTCGATGATGCGGCTGCGGAACGAGTCGAGGTAGAAGAAGCCGCCGGCCAGCAGCATCAGCGCGACGATGTTGACCGTCAGGATGCGCCGGGTGAGGCTGATCCGGCCCGACCATTGCAGCCGGTCGCGCGCCGCCCGGCCGCCCTCACTCCTCGGAGAAGCGGTAGCCGGCGCCATACAGCGTCTCGATCGAGTCGAACTCGGCGTCCACCTGCCGGAACTTGCGGCGCAGGCGCTTGATGTGGCTGTCGATGGTGCGGTCGTCGACGTAGATGTCGTCCTGGTAGGCGGCGTCCATCAGCTGGTTGCGCGTTTTGACGATGCCGGGGCGCTGGGCGAGCGTCTCCAGGATCAGGAACTCGGTGACGGTGAGGGTAACGGGCTCGCCGTCCCAGGTGGTGCGGTGGCGGGCGGGATCCATGCTCAGCCGCCCGCGGGTGAGGGGGCCCGTCGGCTCCTCCGCCCCGCCGCTCGCCGCCGGCGCGGTCTCCGTCCGGCGCAGGATGGCGCGGATGCGGGCGATCAGCAGGCGCTGGCTGAACGGTTTGGCGATGTAGTCGTCCGCGCCCATCGCCAGGCCCAGCGCCTCGTCGAGCTCGTCGTCCTTGCTGGTGAGGAAGATCACCGGCAGCCGGCTCCGCTCGCGCAGGCGGCGCAGCAGTTCGAGCCCGTCCATCCGCGGCATCTTGATGTCGAACACGGCGAGGTCCGGCGGGTTGTCGGTCAGCGCCTTCAGCGCCGCCTCGCCGTCCGAATAGACGCGGGTCAGGAAGCCCTCCGCCTGGAGCGCGATCGACACCGAGGTCAGGATGTTGCGGTCGTCGTCGACCAGCGCGATCGTGGCGGTCATGCCCCCTACGCGTACGTCAAAGCGCCCCCGCGCTCAACCGCCCGCGTTGACCGGCCGGGATCGTCCCACTATGCGGAACAAAAATCGGGCCGCACGATTGTGCGAGCCAAGTAGAAGCGGAAAAAGGGAGAGAGATCTTGAACGAGCGCATTCCGGAGCGCGGGCTTGAGGCGCAAGGGATCGAGACCCGCGCGACGCTCCACTGGAATCTGGTCACCGCCCGCCTGATCGAGACGGCGGTGGCGCGGGGCGAGGGCAAGCTCTCCGCCGACGGGCCGCTGGTGGTGGAGACGGGGGCGCATACCGGCCGGTCGGCGCAGGACAAGTTCATCGTCAAGGATGCCGAGACCGCCGACAGCGTCTGGTGGGGCAAGACCAACAAGCCGATGAGCCCCGACGATTTCGCCGCGCTCAAGGCGTCCTTCCTCGACCAGCTCCACGACAAGGAGACGCTGTTCGTCCAGGATCTGTACGGCGGGTCGCAGCCCGAGCACCGCGTCCGCGTCCGGGTCGTCACCGAGCTCGCGTGGCACAACCTGTTCATCCGGACGATGCTGGTGCGCCCGGAGGAGCACGAGCTGCGCGGGTTCGAGGCCGACTACACGATCATCGACCTGCCCAGCTTCCGCGCCGACCCCGCGATCCACGGCACCCGGTCCGAGACGGTGATCGCGGTGAACCTGTCGGAGAAGCTGATCCTGATCGGCGGGACGCGCTATGCCGGCGAGATGAAGAAGTCGGTGTTCGGCCTCCTCAACTACCTGCTGCCCCAGGCCGGGGTGATGCCGATGCATTGTTCGGCGAATATGGGGGCGGACGGCTCCACGGCGGTGTTCTTCGGCCTGTCGGGCACCGGCAAGACGACGCTCAGCGCCGATGCCAGCCGCACGCTGATCGGCGACGACGAGCATGGCTGGTCGGACACCGCGGTCTTCAACTTCGAGGGCGGCTGCTACGCCAAGATGATCCGGCTGTCGCCCGACGCCGAGCCGGAGATCTTCGCCACCACCAAGCGGTTCGGGACCGTGCTGGAGAACGTGGTCATGGACCCGGTCACCCGCCAGCTCGACCTCGACGACAACAGCCTGGCCGAGAACAGCCGCGGCGCCTACCCGATCGACTTCATCCCCAATTCGTCCGACGCGAACATGGGGGGCGTGCCGCGCAACATCATCTTCCTGACCGCCGACGCCTACGGCATCCTGCCGCCGATCGCCAAGCTGACCCCCGACCAGGCGATGTACCATTTCCTATCGGGCTATACCGCGCGCGTGGCGGGCACCGAGATCGGCGTGACGGAGCCGGACGCCACCTTCTCCACCTGCTTCGGCGCGCCGTTCATGCCCCGTCATCCGTCGGTCTACGGCAACCTGCTGAAAGAGCGGATCGCGCGCGGCGGGGTCGATTGCTGGCTGGTCAACACCGGCTGGACCGGGGGCAAGTACGGAGTCGGCAGCCGCATGCCGATCAAGGCGACGCGCGCCCTCCTCAACGCGGCGCTCGACGGCAGCCTGGCCGACGCCAAATTTCGGACCGACCCCAATTTCGGATTCGCAGTGCCGGTCGCCGTACCGGGGGTCGACGCCGCGATCCTCGATCCGCGGGGAACCTGGCCGGACGGGGCGGCGTACGACGTGACCGCGGCGAAGCTGGTCGACCAGTTCGTGGAAAACTTCCGCCAGTTCGAGGATGGGGTGGACGCGGGTGTGAAGGCGGCGGCCCCGCGGGTCACGGTGGCGGCCTAAGTCACCTTCGTCACCCGACAAAGGCTGGGGTCCATGTCCCTTTCCCGAACGACCTTCGTGGGGGCGAGAGACGTGGGTGCCGGCCCGCGCCGGCATGGCGATCAGGGAGCGAAGGGTTCGACTTCCACGACTCCGCCCCTGACGCCGACGACCTGAACGCGGCTGCCGACCGCCGCGTCGGGTCCGCTCGCCGGCCACGCGCCGTCGCCCACCCGCACCCGGCCGCGCCCGCCCTCGATCGCGGCCTCGACCGTCACGACCTCGCCGATCATCCGCGCCGCGCGGTCGTTTAGCTTGGCGTCTCCGCTCTCGGGCCCGTAATCCCGGTACCAGCGGCGGCCGACCAGCACCGCCGCGGTCGACCAGACGCCGAACGAGGCGAGCTGCGCGGCGAGCGGCACGTCGGGGATCGCCAGGGCGAGGCCGCCGGTGATCGCCGCGCCGATTGCGAGGAAAACGAGGAACACGCCCGGCACCAGCAGCTCGGCGCCGCCGAGCAGCAGCGCGGCGACCAGCCAGCCGACGGCGGGGTCGATGCCGTCAGGCATTGCCGGTGGTCGGCGGCGCGAGCGCGCTTTGCCGCTGCTGGGGCAGCTGCGGCTGAGCGGGCGCGGTGGTGGGCGCGGCCTTGCCCAGCGCGTCCTTGGCCAGCTCGCCGATCCCGCCCAACGTGCCGATCAGCTGGGTCGCCTCGACCGGGAACAGGATGGTCTTGGCGTTGGGGCTGGTCGCGAACTTGCCAACAGCCTCGACATATTTCTGGGCGATGAAATAGTTGATCGCCTGGGTGCCGCCGCTCTCGATCGCCTCCGACACGACCCGGGTAGCCCTGGCCTCCGCCTCGGCGGCGCGCTCGCGGGCTTCCGAATCGCGGAACGCGGATTCCTTGCGGCCCTCCGATTCGAGGATGCGCGCCTGCTTCTGCCCCTCGGCACGCAGGATCTCCGACGCGCGGCTGCCCTCGGCCTCCAGGATGTTGGCGCGCTTCTCGCGCTCGGCCTTCATCTGACGTCCCATGGCGGCGACGATGTCGGTCGGCGGGCGGATGTCCTTGATCTCGACGCGGGTGATCTTGACCCCCCAGGGCACGGTCGCGTGGTCGACCACCGACAGCAGGCGGGCGTTGATCTCGTCGCGCTTGGACAGCGTCTCGTCCAAGTCCATCGAGCCCATCACCGTGCGCAGGTTGGTGGTGGTGAGCTGGAGCAGCGCCACGTAGAGGTCGGACACCTCGTAGGCCGCCTTGGCTGCGTCGAGCACCTGGAAGAAGACCACCCCGTCGGTGGAGACGATCGCATTGTCCTTGGTGATGATCTCCTGCCCCGGAATATCGATCACCTGCTCCATCATGTTCACCTTGCGGCCGACGCGGTAGAAGAAGGCGGGGTAGAAGTTGAACCCGGGCGACGCGGTGGTGGTGTAGCGGCCGAAATGCTCGATCGTGTATTGATAGCCCTGACGGACGATCTTGATCGAGGTCATCAGGTAGAACAGCACCAGCAGTACCGCCAGCAGCACGATCGTCGCGATCATCGAGTCACATCCTCACCCCGTGTGGTGGTGGGATAGCACGCGGAGGAGCGGGGAGCGAGGGTGAGCGGTGCCGAGCCCGTCACCTTCCCACCGTTGCCCCGAACGAAGTCGAGGGACATGACCCGCTACTGCCTATGGTGTCTCGACCTCGCTCGACACGAACGGTGTCGGGGAGGACCGATCGGCCGTGGCGCTACGCCGTCTCCAGCAGCCGCTCCGCCTGCGCCCGCGCCTCGTCGGTCACGGTCGCGCCCGACAGCATCCGCGCGATCTCCTCGCGGCGCTCGTCCTCGGCGAGGCGGCGGACGCCGGTGCGGGTGACGGTGCCGTCATGGCTCTTGGCGATCAGCAGGTGGGCGGCGCCGCGCGCGGCGACCTGGGGGCTGTGGGTGACGACGAGGAGCTGGGTCTTGGCCGCGAGCCGTGCCAGCCGCTCGCCGATCGCCGAGGCGACCGCGCCGCCGACCCCGCGGTCGATCTCGTCGAACACCATGGTCGCGGCACCGCCTTCCTCGGCGAGCGCGACCTTGAGGGCGAGGATGAAGCGCGACAGCTCGCCGCCCGACGCGATCTTGGTCAAGGCCGCGAAGGGAGCGCCGGGGTTCGTCGAGATCTCGAACTCGACCCGGTCCATGCCGGCCGCCGACCAGCCGGCGTCCGCCAGCGGATCGATCACCGTCCGGAACCGCGCAGCGTCGAGCTTGAGCGGCGCCAGTTCGCCCGCCACCGCCGCGTCGAGTCGGGCGGCGGCGGCGCGGCGGCGATCGCGCAGCGCGGAGGCCGCCTTGAGGTAGGCGTCACGCGCCACCGCCACCGCGGCGTCGAGCGCCACGATCCCGCCTTCGCCCGCCTCCAGCCGGTCGAGCTTGCCGCGCAGCTCGTCGGCGAGGGCGGCGAGGTCGTCGGGCTGGACGCGGTGCTTCCTCGCCATGCCGCGCAGCTCGAACAGGCGCGCCTCGTCCTCCTCCGCCTCGCGGGGATCGAAGGCGAGGGCGCGGCTCGCTTCGCGCAGCCACTCCTCGGCGACCGCGCCCTCGATCACCGCCCGGTCGACCGCGGCGAGCGCATCGGCGAGCGCGGCGTCGTCGCCCGCGATCCGCTCCAGCACCCGCGCCGCCTGGCGGAGCTGCGACAGCCCGCCGTCCGAGCCTTCGAGATAGTCGGTGACGGACTTGAGGTCGTCGGCGACCTTTTCCGCGCGCTGGGTGCGGCGGCGGCGCTCGGCCAGCGTCTCCTCCTCGCCTGGCTCGGGGGCGAGGGCAGTGAGTTCGGCGACCGCATGCTCGAGCCATTCGCGGTCGCGCTGGGCGTCGGCGATCTCCGCCTGCGCGGCGGCGAGCGCGCCTTCGGCTGCGCGCAGCGCCTCCCAGGCGTCGCCGGTGGCGGCGGGGTCGGTGCGGCCGAACGCGTCGAGCAGCGCGCGGTGACCGCGCGGGTTGAGGAGGCCGCGGTCGTCGTGCTGACCGTGGACCTCGACCAGATGGGGGGCGAGCTGGCGCATCAGCGCGGCCGACGCCGGCTGGTCGGCGACGAAGCCGCGGCTGCCGCCGTCGGCCTTGACGACGCGGCGGACGATCAGCGGCTCGCCGGGTTCGAGGTCGAGCCCGTTCTCCTCGATCAGCGCGGCGACCGGGGAGCCGGGCTGCGGCGCCTCGAAGCTGGCGGTGACGACCGCCTGTGCGGCGCCGTGGCGGACGAGGCCGCTGTCGCCGCGCGCGCCGAGCGCAAGGCCGAGCGAGTCGAGCAGGATCGACTTGCCCGCGCCTGTCTCGCCGGTGAGGACGCCCAGACCCTCGCCGAAGCGGAGATCCAGCGCCTCGATCAGCACCACGTCGCGGATGGAGAGCCCGGTCAGCATGGACGCCTATGTAGCGCGTCGGACACGGACTGCGATCCCCAAATGTTCCGATCTTCCCAGGGGCAGGCGGCTGGGAGGGGGACCCTCAACGGACGCCGCAATCCGCCGCCCGCCGACGTCCTCCTCCCCGCAAGCGGGGCTAAGGCGGTCAGACCCCCGGTGTGCCCGCCGTCGTCGGTGCGCCGCCCGGCTCGCCCGATCCGGGCGTTCCGGCCGGGGTCGCTGGCGTGGCGGGGGCAGGAGCGGTCGCGGGGGCTGTGCCGGTCCCCGAGATGCCGGGGAGCGACTGCGCCTTGGCGCCGGGCGTGCCGATCGGCACGTTGGGCTCGCCCGGCGCCACCGCCGCGATCTGCTGCACCGGATATTCGCGCATCAGCGAATAGGCGCGCTTGTACCAGTCGGTGCCGGGATAGTTGGCGCCGAGCACCGCCGCCGCCTTTTCCGCCTCCGGCCGCACGCCGAGCGCCAGATAGGCCTCGGTAAGCCGCATCAGCGCCTCGGGCGCGTGGCTGGTGGTCTGGTACTGGTCGATCACCGCGCGGAAGCGCATGGAGGCGGCCAGCCACTGGCGCCGGGTCTCGTAGAAGCGGCCGATCTCCATCTCCTTGCCCGCGAGATGGTCGTTGACGAGGTCCATCTTCAGCCGTGCGTCCGACGCGTAGCGGGTGTTGGGATAGCGGCGGGTCAGCTCGCCGAGCGCGTCCAGCGCCTGGCGGGTGATCTTCTGGTCGCGGGTGACGTCGACGATCTGCTCGTAATAGCCGAGCGCGATCAGGTAATAGGCGTAGGGCGCGTCGCGGTTGCCGGGGTGCACGGTCAGGAAGCGCTGCGCCGAGGCGATCGACTCGGTGTAGCTGCTGTCCAGATAATAGCTGAACGCGCTCATCAGCTGCGCGCGCCGCGCCCAGATCGAATAGGGATGCTGGCGCTCGACCTCGTCGAACAGCTGCGCCGCCTCCTTGTAGCGCCCCTGGTCGAGCCGTTGCCTGGCGGTGGAATAGAGCGTGCCGACGTCGCGCGCCACGTAGGGCAGGTCGGCGCGGGTCCCCGCGGCGTTGCGCGCGCACGCCCCGAGCGAGAGGGCAAGCGCGGAGACGGCGAGCGCGCCGACGAGCCGGGGGGCGAGGACGGGCCGGAGGGCGAACTGGGGGATACGCATCGGCGTGGCCATAGCGTAAGCGGGGCGGCGCGAACAATACGGATCGTCACGGGTCCATGTGCGTTTGGCGGTATCCGCCAGCCGCTTCACCCCACGACGAGAGACCGACCATGCCCGCGACCCTGCTCCACACCCACCGCGTCGAGAAGCCGTGGGGGCGCCACACGCTGTGGCCGGGGTTCGAGGACGCCGACCCGAGCGGCCCGCCGATCGGCGAGGTCTGGTTCCAAGAGCCCGGCGACACCACCCCCGACCTTCTCATCAAATACCTGTTCACCGGCGAGAAGCTCTCGGTTCAGGTCCATCCGAGCGACGAGGAGGCGCACAAGCGCGGGCTGCCGCGCGGCAAGGACGAGTGCTGGACGATCCTGTCGGCGGAGCCGGACGCGACCATCGCGCTCGGCCCCAAGGAGACGCTGACCGCCGACCGGCTGCGCGCGGATGCCGAGAACGGGTCGATCGAGGACGACCTCGACTGGGTGCCGATGAAGGCGGACGACTTCTACTACGCGCCGTCGGGAACGATCCACGCGATCGGCGGCGGGCTGACGGTGATCGAGGTGCAGCAGAATTCGGAGACCACCTACCGGCTGTACGATTACGGCAGCGATCGCGAGCTGCACCTGGACGACGGGGTCGCGGTAGCGCACCTCGATCCCTATCGCCCGATCACCTCTCCCGGGGCGGTCCAGCCCGGTCGGACGATCCTGGTCGAGGGGCCGAAGTTCGTGCTGGAGCGCTGGTCGGCAGGCGAGCACGGGGTCGATCTCGCCCCCGGTCGGACGGGGTGGCTGGTGCCGATCACCGGCGCGACGCGGGTCGCGGGGCTGGGGGTCGATGCGGGGCAGTGCGCCACGGTGACCGGTGCCGAGACGGTGGTGCTGGCGGACGGGGCGGACGCGCTGTTCGCCTATCCGGGGACGGCGCGGGCGTAGGGTGCGGGTGGGCGTCGCCCGAAACAACCTCCGTTCGGCCTGGGTGCAGTCAAAGGCCTGTCGCACCCGCAGGTGCTTCGACGCCGCTCAGCACGAACGGGTGAGTGAGGGCTCGCCTTTTCTGCCTCAGTTCCGCCAGGCGGTGTCGATCCTGTCCACCTTGCGCACCATGGCGGCGAAGTCCGCCGCGCCGGCGCCGCCCGGCACCTGCGCCATGTGGAGGTCGCGCTGGTGGGTCGCCACCACCTCGTCCGGGACCAGCAGCGGCTCGCCCATCGAGCAGGTCGCGACTTGGATCTCGCACGCGCGCTGGAGCGACCAGTGCTTGATGAACGCCTCAGGCAGGGTGCGGCCCATCACCAGGATGCCGTGGTTGCGCAGCAGCATGACCCGCTTGCCGCCCAGGCTGGCGATCAGCCGTTCGCCTTCCTCGTCGCGAACGGTGACCCCCTCGAAATCGTGGTACGCGATCTGCCCCGCGAAGTTGCACGCGTAGAAGTTGACTGGTCGCAGGCCACCCTTGACCGAGCTGACCGCCATGCCGGCGGTGGTGTGGGTGTGCATGATGCAGTGCGCGTCGGGCAGGTGACGGTGGAACAGCGCGTGCTGCACGAAGCCGGCGCGGTTGACCGGGTAGGGGCTGGCGTCCAGCTTGTTGCCGTCGATGTCGATCTTGACCAGGCTGGACGCGGTCACTTCCGAGAAGTGGAGCCCGAACGGGTTGATGAGGAACGCGCCCTCCTCGTCCTCCAGCTTCACGGTGATGTGGTTGTAGATCATCTCGGACCAGCCGAGCATGTCGAACACGCGGTAGCAGGCGGCGAGCTCCTGCCGCGCGGCCCACTCGGACTCGCTCATGCCTTCGTGACGGATCGCGGTGGCCATGCGGAAATCTCCTTTCGGAAGGACGGTACGCCTGTTCGGCTCCGCCGTCACTCCCGCTAAGCTCGACACGGCAGCATGGCGGACGCGACCCTCCTGCGCCAAGTCCCGCCGCGGCAAAGCCACGTCGTCGGTCGACGCCGCGGGGGCGGCGGCGGGTCGCCGGCCGGGCCGGGGCGTCTCGTGGCCGGCTTCGCCGCCTACGTGCGCCCTGCGCCTAGAAAGCCGCCAGCCCCGTGATCGCGCGACCCAGGATCAGGGCGTGGACGTCGTGCGCGCCCTCATAGGTGTTGACCGTCTCCAGGTTCATCAGGTGGCGCATGACCTGATACTCGCCCGAGATGCCGTTGCCGCCGTGCATGTCGCGGGCGGTGCGCGCCATGTCGAGCGCCTTGCCGACATTGTTGCGCTTGACGATCGAGACCATCTCCGGGGCGAAGCGGCCCTCGTCCATCAGCCGCCCGACGCGCAGGGACGCCTGGAGACCAAGCGCGATCTCCGTCTCCATGTCGGCGAGCTTCTTCTGGAACAGCTGGCGACCCGCCAGCGGCGTGCCGAACTGCTTGCGGTCGAGCCCGTACTGGCGCGCGGCGTGGAAGCAGAACTCGGCCGCCCCCATCGCCCCCCAGCTGATCCCGTAGCGGGCGCGGTTGAGGCAGCCGAACGGTCCCTTCAGCCCCTGGACGTCGGGCAGCAGCGCGTCGTCGCCGACCTCCACCTCGTCCATCATCACCATGCCGGTGATGCTGGCGCGCAGGCTAAGCTTGTTCTCGATCTTGGGTGCGGACAGGCCCTTCATGCCCTTTTCCAGCACGAAGCCGCGGATGGCGCCGTCCTCCGTCTTGGCCCAGATCACGAACACGTCGGCGATCGGGCTGTTCGAGATCCACGTCTTGGCGCCGGAGATCAGGTAGCCGCCGTCGACCTTGCGCGCCCGCGTGGTCATGCCGCCGGGGTCCGATCCGGCGTCGGGCTCGGTCAGCCCGAAACAGCCGATCCACTCGCCGGAAGCCAGCTTCGGCAGGTATTTGCGACGCTGCGCCTCCGAGCCGTAGCTGTGGATCGGGTACATGACCAAGCTGGACTGGACGCTCATCATCGAGCGGTAGCCCGAGTCGATCCGCTCCACCTCCCGCGCGACCAGCCCGTAGGCGACGTAGCCGGCCCCGACCCCGCCATATTCCGCCGGGATGGTCGGCCCGAGCAGCCCTAGTTCCCCCATCTCGCGGAAGATCGCAGGGTCGGTGTGCTCGTTGGCGAACGCTTCCACGATCCGCGGCGCCAGACGGTCCTGGGCATAGGCGCGCGCGGTATCGCGGACCATGCGCTCGTCATCGGTCAGCTGCTCGTCGAGCAGGAACGGGTCCGCCCAGTCGAACTTGCCCATGCCCGCCATGCCACCCGCTCCTTGATCGCTTTCGAGGAGCGGGTACGGCGAAGCGAGGGGGGAGTAAAGCGCGGCCGATCAATGTCGGTGGAGGGTCAGCGCCTCCACCGACACCATTCCGTCGGGCGCGCGCCGCGCGACGATGTCGGCGACGAGATGGCCGCGCACCGCCAGCTCGGCCTCAGGCAGGGCGGCGAGCCAGGCGGCCGGATCTCCCGCCACCTTCAGCGTCGCGATGTGGCGATCCCCGACGAAGGTGACGCTCGCCCATGGGATGACCCGCCAGTCGCGCACGTCGAGGAGCAGCCCGTGACGGCAGGCGTCGGCGACCAGCGCGCGGGCGAGCAGGGTGCCCGCGTCGGGGCGCGGCAACGGCGCCATCCTCATGCCCGATAGCCCGCCATGAAGGCGCGGGTGCGTTCGGTGATGCTCCGCCCCGCGCGGCGTCCGCGTTCCAGATCGCCGACCAGCCGCGGATCGTTGACCGCCAGCCGTCCGACCTTGGTCGGCGGCAGTCCCGTGGCCGCGCAGAACCGTTTGATGTCGTTGAGCAGCACCGTCCTCACCCTCCCGAATCACAGAGGATGTTCCATCTATGTTCCATTTTCCAACTAGGCGAGGATTTTTTCCTCGCTATACGTCGGCGGGTGAGAACGACCGATCCCCGCGCCCGGCTGGTCGAGATGGCCACGGGCGCCAACAACCTCTCCGCGCTCGCGCGGATGCTGGGCCGCAATCCGACCTACCTGCGCCAGTACGTCCAGCGGGGCTCGCCGCGGCGGCTGCCGGACCGTGAGCGGCGCCTTCTCGCCGACCATCTCGGGATCGACGAGGCGGAACTCGGCGGCCCGCCGCCCCGCTTCGCGCTGCCGCGGCTCGACGTGGTCGCCTCGGCGGGGCCGGGCGCGCTGGTCGACGGGGAGCTTCAGCTCGGCACCGACACGCTGGACCCGGTGCTGGCCCGGCGACTGGGCCTGCGCGCGGGACAGGCGGCGATGATCCGGGTGCGCGGCACCTCCATGGTGCCGACCCTCGCGGACGGCGATCATGTGGTGGTGCGGCTGGACGACCGGCGGCCGGACGCGCGCGGCGGCGTCTACGTGATCCGCGCCGACGGAACGGTGATGGTCAAGCGGGTATGCGCGGTGCGCGGCGGGCTGTCGGTGTCGAGCGACGATCCCGCCGCCGGCGCGCCCGGCGGCCGGGTCGAGGTGATCGGCCGGGTGGTGTGGCGGATGGGCGGGGTGGTGTGAGCGCCGCGGCGGCTCAGCGCCGCCCGCGCCACCAGATCGCGATCGCCAGCGCGGTTCCCGCCGCCAGCCCGATCAGCAACCCGCGAGTGGGATCGCCGACAGCGAAGCCGACCGCCGCGCCGCCGAGGATGCCGACCGCGACCAGGAAACCGCCCGCGGCGGGGGGAGGGGAGGAGGCCATGGCGCCGCCCTGCCACGTCGCGCGACGCGACGCCAGCGTCCCAGACGCGGGATGGGCGGACTGCCCCATCGCGGCGGACCGACCTTGCCCCGTCGTGCCTACGTCACACCCGGCCTCAAGGAACGGGCCACCATCGTCCTCGCGACGCGGCGGCGCCCGCGACCGCGTCGTCGTGCCGGGTCGTCGATCGTCCCGAGCGCCGGTCGGCGAAGCGTTCGCGGTGGAAGCCGAGCCTTGCGCGGCGCGCGGCCCGGGTTCGGGCGGCCACGAAGCGCGCTTGGCGGGCGCTGTCGCCCGCTGCCCGCACCGGCGAGCGGTCGCGACGACGCCACGCTTCGCTGACCCGGCCGGTGCGGCCGGTTGCGGCGAGGGGCGCCGCTTCGTACAAGCATCCCCATGGTATCCCGCGTCCGGCGGCCGGCCGTGGCGGCGGGTGGCGCCATCCTCCTGCTCGCCGCCGCGCACGCCGCCGCGCAGACGCCACCGGCCGCGCCGCCCGGGTCGGGCGCGCCGGCGCAACCGGCGGTGCCCGACGTCGCCGAGCCGCTCGACCCGCTGCCCGATATCGGCGTCGACTGGCCCACCATCGCGCCCGAACCCGCCGGGTCGCCGGACGCCGCATCGGCCACCGCCCGGCCGGACCCGCGCGCGATCACCGACGCCGCCGCCGAGCGCCGCTATCGCTGGCGGCTCGACGGGGTCGACGGGATCGGCTCGGCCCTGTTCCGCCGCCGCTTCGCCGAGCTGTCGAGCCTCGATCGGGGCGACGGCGACCTCGCCAACGCCGCCCAGCTCGACCGCCGCGCCCGCGAGGATGCCGAACTGGTCGCCACCCTGCTGCGCGCCGAGGGGTATTACGACGCGGCGGTGACCAGCGCGATCGAGGTGCCGGAGTCGGCTGGGGCCGAGCCGCTGGTGGTGCTGACCGCCGTTCCCGGCGCGCTGTACCGCTTCGCCGAGGTGACGCTGGCCGGGGTCGAGGCGGCGGGTGCGAAGGCGGACGCGCTGCGGACCGCGTTCGGATTGCGCGCGGGCGATCCCGTCAGCGCCGACGCGGTGGCGAGCGGGGAGGCGGCACTGCGCACCGCCACCGGGCGCGAGGGCTTCCCGTTCGCGCGGGTCGGGCAATCCGAACTGGTGGTCGACCGGGCGGCCCGCACCGCCAGCCTGTCGGTCGCGCTGGACACGGGAACGGCGCGCCGGTTCGGCCGCATCGTCGCGCTGCCCGGCAACCGGGTGTTCGCGCCCGACCACGTCGGCGACATCGCGCGCTTCGCGCCGGGCGATGCCTACGACGCCGTGCTGCTCGACGACCTGCGCCGCGCGCTGATCCAGACGGGGCTGGTCGCGTCGGTCGAGCTCACCCCGGTGGAGGCGTCGACGCCGGGCACCGTCGACCTCGGTGTCCGCCTCGATCCCGCGCCGCCGCGCACGGTGGCGGGCGAGCTCGGCTACGGCACCGGCGAGGGCGCGCGGGCGGAGCTGTCCTGGACCCACCGCAACCTGTTCCCGCCGGAGGGCGCGCTGACCCTGCGCGGGGTGCTGGGTACCCGCGAACAGCTCGGCTCGGTGGTGTTCCGGCGCAGCAACGTCGGCGCGCGCGACCGGGTGTTCACCGCCCAGGCCGCGCTCGCCCATCTGGAACGCGACGCGTACCAGGCCGACACCTTTCTCCTGTCCGGCGCGATCGAGCGGCAGAGCACCATCTTCTTCCAGAAACGATGGACCTGGTCGGCGGGGGCGGAGCTGGTGGCGTCGGACGAACGCGACGTCGACGCCTCGACCGGCACCCCGCGGCGGCGCACCTACTTCATCGGCGCGCTGCCGCTCGGCCTCGGCTATGACGGGTCGGACGACCTCCTGAACCCGACCCGCGGGGTCCGGGTGGGCGCGCGGGTGTCGCCCGAGCTGTCGTTCCGCGGCACCGGATCGGGCTATGCGCGCACCCAGTTCGACCTGTCGGGCTACCTGCCGGTCGCGGGCGGCGTGACGATCGCCGCGCGGAGCCGGGTCGGCGCGATCCTGGGCGCGACGCGGGAGGCGATCGCGCCGTCGCGCCGCTTCTACGCCGGCGGCGGCGCCTCCGTCCGCGGCTACGGTTTCCAGGCGATCGGCCCGCGCGACCCGAACAACGATCCGATCGGCGGGCGCAGCCTCGCCGAGGTGGCGGTGGAGGCGCGGGTGCCGCTGTTCGGCGCCTTCGGGCTGGTGCCGTTCCTCGACGCGGGCAACATCTACACCACCGCGCTGCCCGACTTCGGCGGCTTCCGCTACGGGGCGGGGTTGGGCGTCCGCTATTATTCGAGCTTCGGTCCGATCCGCGTCGATCTCGGCACCCCGCTCAACCCGCGCCCGGGCGACGGGCGGGTGGCGGTGTACGTGTCGCTGGGGCAGGCGTTTTGACCGCCCTGCGCCGCGGGCTCGCCGCGCTCGCGGCGCTGATCCTGCTGGCGGCGGGGATGCTGGCGCTGCTCGACACCGCGGTCGGGCATCGCTGGATCGCCGGGCGGATCGCCGCGATCTCGGGCGACGACGGGCTGCGCTACCGGGTCGGGCGGATCGACGGGTCGATCTACACCGACCTCGTGATCGTCGACCTCCAGGTCCACGACCTCGACGGCCTGCTGCTCAGCGCACCCCGTGTCGAGCTCGATTGGCGGCCGTGGCGGTGGATCGGCAACACGCTGGCCATCGACCGCCTCCACGCGACCCGCGCGACGCTGTTCCACCGGCCGCGGACGCGATCAACCGGGCGGCGGCGATCGATCCTTCCCGGCTTCGACATCGAAGTCGGGCGGCTGGCGATCGACCGGCTGGCGCTCGCCGCGCCGGTGCTCGGCACGGCCCGCATCGCCAGGGTCGACGGTGCGGCAGAGGTGCGCCGCCGCCGCGCGCTGGTCCGCCTCGACGCGGCCGTGACGGGCAGCGACCGCGTCGCCGTGCGCCTCGATGCGGAGCCGGACCGCGACCGGTTCGACCTGGCGGTGGACGCCCGCGGCGCGCGCGGCGGGGCGCTGGCGCGGATGGTCGGGGCGGCGGCGGCGGTGACGCTCGACGTCCGCGGCCGGGGCAGCTGGACGCGGTGGCGCGGGACGGCGGCGGCGCGGGTCGGACCGGCGCGCAGCGCCGACCTCTCGCTGGCCGCCGACGCCGGGCGCTACACGCTGGCGGGTACGCTGGTGCCCACCGGGCTCGCGCGGGGCAAGCTCCTCGCGCTGACCGGCCCGCGGATGGCGGTGAAGGGCGAGGCGAGGTTCGATCGCCGACAGCTCACCGGCAGCGTCGCGCTCCGCTCGCCCGCGATGGCGGCGCGCGCGAGCGGCACCGTCGACCTTGCCGAGAACGCCTGGCGCGGGGTGTCGGCGGCGGTGCGGCTTCTCCGCCCGCAGGCGCTCTTCCGCAACCTGACGGGCGACATCCGCCTCGCCGCGACGCTGAACGGCCGGTTCGCGACCGCCGCCTACACCTACGCGCTCGTCGCGCCGCGCTTCGCGTTGGGGAAGACCGGCTTCGAGCAGGCGCGCGCGGGCGGGCGCGCACGCCTGTCGGCGATGCCGATGGCCCTGCCGGTCCGCTTCGCCGCGCGGCGGGTGACGGGGGTGGGCGAGGTCGCGGGCGGCATCCTCGCCAACCTGTCGGTCGACGGGGTGCTCAAGGTCCGCTGGCCCTTCGTCCGCGGCGAGGGGCTGCGGCTTCGATCCGACAAGCTGACGGGCGCGCTGCGGCTGCTGGTCGACCTCAGGACCGGTCGGTTCGACGTCGGGTTGGAAGGCGGGCTCAGCCGCTACCTCATCCCCGGGATCGGAGTGGTCGACGTCGGTTCCACCCTTCAGGTCGTGCCGGGTCCGGGCGGCCGCGGGGAGCGGGTGAGCGGGCGCGGCACGGCGCAGGTGGTACGCCTCGACAACGGCTTCTTCGCCTCGCTGACCGGCGGCTTGCCGCGGATCGACAGCCTGATCGATCGCGGCCCGGACGGCATCCTCCGCTTTACCCGCCTCATGCTGGTCGCGCCGCAGCTCCAGCTTGCGGGCAGCGGCTACCGGCGGCGCGACGGCACCGTCCATATCGAGGCGGCGGGACGGCAGGCGCGCTACGGTGCGGTGCGGATGGTGCTCGACGGGCGGATCGGCCGGCCGACCATCGACCTCCTGTTCGACGAGCCCAACCGCACGCTCGGCCTCCGCGACGTCCGCGCGCATCTCGATCCCACCCCGGCGGGGTTCGCCTTCATCGCCGGGGGACGGTCGCGGCTCGGCCCCTTCGCGGGCGCGGGCGCGATCCTGCTGCCCCCACGCCCCGCGCCCGCCGCGATCGAGGTCGCGCGGCTCGACGTCACCGGCACCCGAGCGTCGGGGCGGCTGGGGATCGTCGACGGCGGCTTCGCGGGTACGCTGGCGGTGGCGGGCGGCGGGTGGAGCGGCCGGCTGGCGCTCGGGATCGAGGACGGGGTGCAACGGATCGCCGGCACGCTCGACGCGGTCGATGCGCGGGTCGGCGACTATGCCGGTGTGCGCCGCGGACGGGTGGAGTTCACGACCCTGCTCGATCCCGCGGGCACCCGTGTCGAGGGCAATGCCCGGGGCGAGGGGCTGCGGCGCGGGCGGCTCGACTTGGCGCGGTTCGCGGGCGCGCTCCGCCTCGTCGGCGACACGGGCGAGCTGCGTGCCTCGGTCGCCGGCAGGCGGGGACGCGCGTTCGACATCCAGACCGTGACGGCCATCACCCCCGACGGCTACGCGGTGGCGGCACAGGGGACGCTCGACCGCCGACCGCTGCGACTGCTCGAACGCGCGGTCATTGCCCGCGACGGGAACGGCTGGCGGCTCGCCCCGACGCGGCTCGCCTTCGCGGGGGGCGAGGCGCGGGTCGGCGCGCGGTGGGGCGGCGCGACGGGCGCGTTGGAGGCGCGGCTCACCCGCATGCCGCTCGCCATCCTCGACATCGGTCATGCCGGGCTCGGGCTCGGCGGCACCGCCTCGGGCGACCTCCGGCTCCAGTCCGCGACTGGGGCACCGCCGACCGGCCGGATCGACATAACCGTGCGCGGGCTCAGCCGGTCGGGACTGCTGCTGTCGTCGCGGCCGATCGACGTCGCGCTCGCGGGCGTGCTCGCCCCCGACAGGCTGGGTATGCGCGCGGTGATGGCGTCGGACGGCAGGACGATCGGGCGGGCGCAGGCGCTGCTGCGGCTGCCTGCGGGCGGCGGCCTGGCGGACCGCGTCCAGGCGGCCCCGGTCACCGCCCAGCTCCGCTACGCAGGGCCCGCCGACACGCTGTGGCGGCTGACGGGGGTGGAGCTGTTCGACCTGTCGGGACCGGTGCGGATCGCCGCCGACGTGGGCGGTGCCGTCCGCCGCCCGCAGATCACCGGCGCGCTCCAGGCGTCGGGCGCCAGGATCGAGAGCGCGACCAGCGGCACCGTGCTCACCCGGGTCGAGGCGGCGGGGCGGTTCGCGGGATCGACATTGGCGATCGACCGCTTCGCCGCGGATGCGCGCCGCGGCGGGCGGGTGACGGGCAGCGGCCGGTTCGACTTCGCCGCGGCGAACGGGATCGGCATGGACGTGTCGATGCAGGCCGCCCGCGCGGTGCTGATCGCGCGCGACGACATCGGCGCCACGGTCAGCGGTCCCTTGCGCTTCCGATCGGACGGGGCGGGGGGGATCATCTCGGGCGACGTGACGCTCGACGCCGCCTCCTATCGGCTCGGTCGCGCGACCGCCGCCTCGGCGGTGCCGCGGCTCCGGATCACCGAGATCAACGTCCCCGAAGGCGCGACCGACGACCAGACCGCGCCCGACCGGCCATGGCGGCTCGACATCCGCGCGCGCGCGCCGAACGGGGTGGCGGTGAACGGCCTCGGCCTGTCGAGCGAATGGTCGGCCGACCTGCGCCTGGGCGGGCTGCCGTCCAACCCCGCGATCAACGGCACCGCGCGGCTGGTGCGCGGCAACTACGAGTTCGCCGGCCGCGACTTCGCGCTGGAGCGCGGGGTGATCCGCTTCGACGGGTCGGTGCCCGCCAACCCGGCGCTCGATATCGAGGCGAACGCCGACGCGACCGGGCTCAACGCCTCGATCCGGGTCACCGGCACCGGGCTGACCCCGGAGGTCGGCTTCGCCAGCACGCCGCCGCTGCCGCAGGACGAGCTGCTGTCGCGGCTGTTGTTCGGCACCTCGATCACCAACCTCTCGGCGCCCGAGGCGCTTCAGCTTGCCGCCGCGGTGGCGGCGCTCCAGGACGGGGGGCAGGGATTGAACCCCATCAACGCGGTGCGCCGCGCGGCCGGGCTCGACCGGCTGCGCATCCTGCCCGCCGACGCGCAGACCGGGCAGGGCACGTCGGTGGCGGCGGGCAAGTACGTGACCCGGCGACTCTATGCGGAGATCATCACCGACGGGCAGGGATATTCCGCCACCCGCGCGGAGTTCCAGGTGACGCGCTGGCTGTCGCTGCTGTCGAGCATTTCGACGATCGGGCGGCAGAGCGCCAACGTCCGGATCAGCCGGGATTATTGAGGAGCGGGAAATGGCGCGCATCGCGACGATCGAGCGGACCGGCGGCCCCGAGGTGATCGGCTGGCGCGACGTCGACCTGTCCCCGCCCGCCGCCGGCGAGGTCCGCGTCCGGCACACCGCGGTCGGGCTCAACTATATCGACACCTACCACAGGAACGGACTCTACCCCGTGGACCTGCCCGCGGGGCTCGGCAGCGAGGCGGTCGGGGTGGTCGAGGCGGTGGGCGAGGGCGTGGGCGGGTTCGCGCCGGGGGACCGGGTCGGCACCTTCGGCCCGACCCGCGGCGCCTACGCCACCAACCGCAACGCCGCCGCCGCCGAGCTGGTGCCGCTGCCCGACGACATCGCCGACGAGGTCGCGGCGGCGGTGCTGCTGAAGGGCGGCACCGCCGAGTTCCTGATCGAGCGCTGCGCGAAGGTGGAGGCGGGTTGGACGGTGCTGGTCCACGCCGCGGCGGGCGGGGTCGGCCAGCTGCTCGTCGGCTGGCTCAAGGCGATCGGCGCGACCGTCATCGGCGTGGTCGGCACCCCCGCTAAGGCGGAGCGGGCGCGGGCGGCAGGGGCGGACCACGTCCTCGACCACCGCTGCGACGACGTCGCGGCGCGGGTGCGGGCGATCACCGGCGGCGCGGGGGTACCGGTCGTGTTCGACGGGGTCGGCGCGGCGACCTGGCCGGTGTCGCTGGCGGCGGTCGCGCGGCGCGGGCTGATCGTCAGCTTCGGCAATGCGGGCGGCGCGGTGGAGGGCGTCGAACTCGGCGTGCTGGCGCGGGCAGGATCGGTGTTCGTCACCCGCCCGACCATGTTCGACTATTACGTCTCCGCCGAGGAGCGCGCCGCGGGCATGGCACGGGTCTGGGCGATGGTCCGTACCGGCGCGATCCGGCCGGAGATCGGCCAAAGGTTCGCGCTGGAGGACGCCGCCGAAGCGCACCGGGCGCTGGAGGCGGGGGAGACGGTGGGGAGCACGGTGCTGGTGCTGGCGTAAACTCCGTCAACAGCAGAGGTTGACGCCAGCGCAAGACTGCTTGATCCGCTCGCCGGGCAGAATGTCAGCTCAGAACTGACCCCTTGTCTATCATCATGAGCAAGGCCCTAAGTAGGTTCCATTGTAGCTCATGCGCATCATATCGGTGTCGCCAACATATCGGTAAGTTATGTCAAACTGCGTATTGTTGTATGTTCCACTTATTTCGCGTCTAAATCCGCCAAGTCGGTGGCATGCCTGGCTGCCTTTGAACTTGGTTTGGAAGAAGGTTACCGGGAACTTAGAACACTTGCTTAGAGACAGGCCCTCACTTCCGATCACCGATCGAAGTGTCTCTGCGAAGTTGCGGTTTCCCAGGCAGAGCGTCTTTTTCCATTCGCCTTGAGGGCGCGCAGTTGACCGCTTTACGCCCATACGGGGAAGGTAGATCATGTTTGATCTGGTGATCGACCATAACCCGGCAGACATCCTGGGAAGGTGACCAACAACAACGATGTCAGCATCATCGCTCTTGGCGGCAGGAGGCTCCTGTGGAAGCCGCATGCCGCCGAGAGCGATAGCAGCGAATAGCACGAGTGGGGTCACATACCGGTTTGAAGCGCGTACCATCATTATCTCTCCCTTCGTGACGGAGCGCTCCGTTCAGTTGAGTAAAGACACCTTTACCTTGTCAGCACGCAAGTCAGTTCGCATCCAGCAGCGCGCGATTGTTCGGCAGCACCGGCCGCGCCAGTACCTTGGCCAGAACGCGACGGGCATGGGCAAACATTGCTCAAGTGAGTGGGCAAGTCCTCGACAAGCCACCGCCTTCGGAACAGCCGCTTCAGGAAAGCTCGGGTAAGCCAGCTGAGCGCCGCCACCTGCAAGCCGACGAGCGCGGCGATCTAGATCCGCGCCGTTGCTCCCGAGAGGCGGGGAGACTCTGTTGATCGAAGCGATCCCGCTCGGAGTTGGCAGTCATGGTTCTCGGCCTTCGCTGGAATAACGGCGCCGGATTATCGACGCCTCTCTCCCGCGAGCCGCGAGATGAGCACCGCGCTCCTGAGTGCCTGGCGCGGCAGGCTGTCGAGGTCGACCCACTCGCCCTCCGCATGGGCGTTGCCGCTGACCGGACCCATGCCGGCGAGCGTGTCGACATCGGCGGCGACGAAGCTCGAATCGGCGGCGCCGCGCTTGGCGGGATCGAACTCGGCCATGTCCGGCAGGCCGAGGTCGCGGTTGACCGCGTTGAGCTTGGCCAGCACCGCGCGGTTGCCCGCGGTGGGCGCCATCGGCGGGTAGCCGGGGGCGAACTCGATCCGCGCGTCGGTGCCGGGCAGGTGCTGCCCCACGATCGCGGTCATGCGGTCCATCACCCGCCGGTTCTGCTCGGGGGTGAGCGAGCGGATATCGCCCCGCGCGACCGCCGAGTCGGCGACGATGTTGGGCTTGCCGGTGGCGGTGGCGACCAGCTGGTCCTTGTCGAACGTGCCGGGGGTGCCGCCGGCCATCACGCCGACATTGTAGGTCAGGTTCTGCTCGGGCAGCTCGCGGCGAAAGGCATCGACGATCCGCGCCGCCTCGTAGATCGCGCCGTAGCCGAGGCTCGGGCCGAAGACGGCGGAGGAGTGGCCGGTCCTGCCGGTCGCGGTCAGGACCCAGTCGGTGGAGCTGCGCCGCGCGGTGGAGCCGAACTCGCGCCCGTTCTCGGTGGCGAGGTTCTCGTATTCGAGCGCGACGTCGGCGCGCTTGCCCGCCGCGATCAGGTCGGCGCGCGCGGCCGACAGCGGCTTGCCCGACCGTTCCTCGTCCCCGGTCATGACGATCTCGATGTCCGCGCCCTTCAGCGTGCCCGCCGCCTGCATCGCGCGCAGCGCCGCGATCACCACCACGATCCCGCCCTTGTCGTCGCCCGATCCCGGCCCGACCGCGCGGCGGCCCTCCACGGTCCAGCCCTGGAAGGGCGAGGTCGGCTCGAACACCGTGTCGAGATGAGCGATCATCAGTACCCGCTTGCCGCGGCCGGCGCCGCGATGGGTGGCGACGAGGTGGCCGGCGCGGCCTGTCGCCGCCATGTCGACCCAGCGGACCTGGAAGCCGAGCGGTTCCAGTTCGGCGCGGACCATGTCGCCGACCTTGCGCACCCCGGCGAGGTTGAGGGTGCCGCTGTTCTGGCGGACCAGCCGCGCCAGCAGCGCCTCGTGGCGCGACGCCTCCGCGGCGACGGTCGCCCGCATGGTGCGCTCGGGCGGCGAGAGCTGCGCGGCGGCGGGGGTGGCGGCCAGGAGCAGCGCCACGGGAGCGAGGTACTTCATGTCGTCATCCTGCGAGATGCCACGCCGCCCGCCAACCCCCCTTCTCACCCCGGCGCAGGCTGGGGTCCATGGCCGCTTGATCCG
>Ga0325400_1000205_pt1 | contig 39969 bp, 30 predicted proteins | sample PopdelMetagenome_2_FD_205662 | JGI IMG/M metagenome (GOLD analysis project Ga0325400, IMG submission 205662) | Populus deltoides microbial communities from Bellville, Georgia, United States - Xylem-PdKOR-R1 | ecosystem: Host-associated > Plants > Phyllosphere > Stem > Wood/Secondary xylem... | reverse complement strand
GACTCAGAAACAGGCCCGCATCGACGGACTCGCTCAGGACAACCGGCGCCAGCTGGACCAGATCAGCTGGCAGGCGGGAGGACTGCTGGCCCTCGCACTCCTGCTGTTTGTCGTGGGCTGGCAATACCATCAGATCCGGCGGGTCAACGCCCAGCTGCAAGCCACCAACCAAACCATCTCTCAAAACAACTACCAGATTAGCGAGCAGGCCGAGCGACTGGTGGTGCTCATGCGCGAATTACACCACCGGGTGAAGAACAATCTGGCCATTGTCTCCAGCCTGCTCAGGATGCAGTCCAAGCGGCTGGATGACCCCCGGGCGGTCCAGGCCGTACAGGATGGTCAACGACGGGTTGAGGCCATCTCCCTGCTTCACCAACAGCTTTACCAGACCGACAACCTGGCCGAAGTGTCCGTTAAAGCCTACGTGACGGAGTTAACCGAAGGATTACTGGTGAGCTACGGCTTCGATCTTCACCTGTTTGACTGCCAGATTGAGGTGGCTGATCTTCAGCTGGATGTGGAGGTGGCCGTGCCGCTGGGCCTCATCCTGAATGAAGTGCTTACCAACGCCTTTAAATATGCTTACGGGGCTCCGGCTTTGGGCGGGAAGACGGTGCCGTCGCTGATGGTGCGGTTGCAGGGTGATCCAGCCGGCGATTTGCTGCTGGAAGTGCAGGACAACGGCCCCGGCCTGCCGCTTCAGGACCTCCAGAGTCAGAGGGCCTCTTTCGGCCAGCGGCTGATTCGGGAGCTGACGGCGCAGCTGGGGGGACAAATGAGCCTGACCAATCGCCAGGGGACTTACTTCCGGCTGTGGATTCCGGCCCAGACCTAACGGCCCGAACGGGAGTCGTGTAGGCCCACTTTCTTCTACTCCCTTACTGCTGCTACTGGCGTCCACCTATCGTTGGTTATCCGATGGTAAACCTGCACAGAGTGCCTGGTTCCCGGCGGGCATCCCTCTTGTATTGGCTTACCACAAGTCGCAATCACCCCCTTAACTTGTCGTATTTGCCCGTTTATACGCAACGCGCATCCCGTACCTTTGGGCAGTAAACAAAATCAGAAAAGCACCAATGCCAACGCAAATTTTTGTGACCCTCCCGGTTGAAGACCTTAACCGCTCAGTGGCGTTTTTCACCCAGCTGGGCTATACGTTCAACCCCCAGTTTACCGACGAGAAAGCAACCTGCATGATCATCAGCGATACCATCTACGTCATGCTGTTGACGAAGCCTTTTTTTCAGACGTTTACCAAAAAGGAAATTGTCGACGCTCACAAAGCAGTGGAGTGCTCGATTACCTTATCCGCCGACAGCAAAGAGGCCGTTAACGAAATGGTGGACAAAGCCGAAGCCGCCGGGGCCACGGTACCTAATCCGGCCAGCGACTACGGCTTTATGTACCAGCACAGCTTTGCCGACCTTGATGGTCACCATTGGGAGTTTATGTGGATGGACCCCAACGGCACGCCCGAGCACCAGGGGTAACAGGGGCAGCGTCAACCGGCAGGGCAAGCCATTCCCAAAAACGCCGATTGCTGCCGGAACAAGGGATCAATCAATTGAGTCTGCCCCTTTTTAGCCAAAATCGAGTTAAGCTAAACCTTTATACGTTGGCCGGGTAATCGCTTCTCTCTAATCGCCACGCCCAGATAGAGCCCTCTTGGGGGTCATTCACAACGTCCTGGAAACGAAAGCCTATCTTTGTTAATACGCTGGTAGAGCCATTGGGGGCCGGTAAGGTGTGGGCCACTACCTGATTAACCGCCGGATCAGCCAGGGCAAACTCGACCAACCCCCGGGCAGCCTCGGTGGCGCACCCCTGTCGCTGATAACTCGGCGCAATGCTGTAGCCAATTTCAACCACGCCCTCAGCTGAGGGCGATCCGCTAAACCCGCCTAGTCCTATCAGGGTGTTGCTGGGTTTGTGAATAAAGAAATAAGACCACCACTGGGCCGCTTCAGGATGCTTTTTCAGGAACTGGGCGGCAAACGGAATTGCTTCCCGGGCGGCCTGGAAGGCTAGCCAGTCAGCGGCCACCCGGACTTGCAGGAATGTCGATAAGGCCCGGCTGTCCTCCGATAAAATAGCCTCAAACCCAGCCGGGGTGATTGGCCGTAGCTGGAGTCGGTTTGTCTCAATCATTGGCCTCTGGTTTTGGTAGTGCGGTATGGTCAGGCAACGGGGGTTAACCCATCTAACTTGCGGGGAGTACACCCGGGCGCGCCCTCTGTTGATCAACATATTAGCAGTTCTAATTTAATATCTAATTCCGATCCATTGATGCCAACAAACCATCAAATTCCGGTTGTTGTCTACTCCCCGGAAGCCTGCGCGGAAGCATCCAGCCGGGCCATTTCCAGATCAATTCGCCGTTCAGCCGTCCGCAGCACTTCATCACTGAAGCGGTTTTCCCTGGCCAGTTCGATAAGGAGTGCCTGCTGGTATTCGCCAATGGTGCGTTCGGCGGCTCGCAGCGCGTTGACTAACGCGTGATCGGTAATCAGTTCCGAATTCCGATTTGACTCGGCTTCGTACAGCATAGCCCCGAGTTCGTTCACCAGCGCGCTGTACCGCCGGGTAAGGGTTTGTTTAAGGGGTTCCGGCAAGGTCATCGGAAAGTCCTTCTCCAAATAAGTCAGTGAGCGGCTGGCCAGCAGAAACTCAAGCGCCTGGTCTCCCCGCGCCGGATCACTTTGCGGCTCAACGCCCAGCAGCCGAATTAGCAGCGGCAGGGTCATTCCCTGCAACACCAGTGTTACCAGAATAACGATAAAGGATAAGAACAGAATCAGCGGGCGCTGGGGAAAATCCTGACCGGTGGGTAGCGTAAAGGGCAGCGCCAGGGCCGTCGCCAGCGAGATAACGCCCCGCGTTCCGGTCCAGGCCACAATCAGTACGTTCCGCCAATCCACTTCGCTGGGCTGACCGCTGCCGTCCGAAGTTGCTGAACTCGTCCACCCCAGCACGCGCGGGTAATAGGTGCTGAAGAACACCCACAAGATGCGGATGAGTATGGTAACCGCGCTGATCACGACGCTGTACAGCGCCAGTTGGCCAGTCGTATAGCCGCGCAGGTCCGCCACAATGGCCGGTAGCTGCAAGCCGATCAGGATAAAGACAACTCCTTCGAGCAGAAAGATGATGGTATCCCAGACAGCCCGAGATTCAAGGCGGGTCTGGGGTGAAAACACTTTGGGAGCCCGCTGGGTAATCAGTAACCCCGCACTGACGACGGCCAGAATACCCGAAGTATGTATGTGTTCAGCAGCCAGGTAGGCGACGTAGGGTGCCAGTAAAACCAGGCTGGTCTGGATGGTCGCACTAACAATGCGCTGGAGCGCAACCGTCAGCAGCCAACCCAGCAGACCGCCGATCAGCAGACCACCGCCCGCCACCAGGATGAATTGCAGGCCCGCTTCCCACAACAGAAAACTGCCTGTCATCACGGCGGATACGGCGTAGCGGTAAGCAATCAGCGCGGAGGCATCGTTGAGGAGGCTTTCGCCCTCCAGAATGGCAATAACGCGTTTATTCAGGCCCAGTCCCTTAATAATGCTGTTAGCGGCTACTGCGTCCGGCGGGGAGACGATAGCGCCCAGCACAAAGGCCATTGGCCAGGTAAAATGGGGAATCACGTAGTGAGCGGCAATGGCCACGGCACTCGCTGTAAAAAATACCAGCGTAACGGCTAAGGTAGTGATGGGCCGAATGGAATGGGTGAATTCCTGCCAGGACGTTTTAGAAGCGGCATCATAAAGCAGCGGAGGCAGAAAAATCACCAGCGCAACGTTCGGGTCTAAAGCCAAGCTGGGAAGAAAAGGAGCAAAGCCAATAAACAGGCCCGTGGCCACCAGTAAGATTGGGTAAGGCAGCCGGATCCTATCGGCGACAGCCGACAAGCCAATCAGAATGGCGAGAATAAAGATAACGGTTTCAAATTGGGGCATACGTTGCCTGTTTGTTGGTTAAGGGGAGCCTGGCCCGAGTTCTTGACGACTCGGGGACTTTCCTCTATAACACGTATTTCCCGCTAATGGTCAGCGGTCCCTTCCGAGGTTAGCGCTTTTTATAACCAACGGCGTTGGCCAGCCCGCCTAGGGAGTTTCTTAAGCAGCTCGCTCATCCGCAGGAAAGTACATCCGGAAGGTCGCTCCCTGACCGGGCTGGCTACTGGCGGTAATGGCTCCTCCATGATTGATTACAACCTTCTCGCAGATGGCCAGCCCAACGCCCGTACCGGCATACTCACTCTTGTTGTGCAGCCGCTGAAACACCTGAAAGATTCGGTTCACATACTTATTGTCAAAGCCAATCCCGTTGTCGGTTACCTCGATCTGGTAATAAGCCGCAGCCGCTCGGGTGGGGCGGACTGACGGGGGCAGTTCCTCACTCGTCAGGCGGTGACAGCTGACCTTAATCACGGGATCTATCTGGGGCCGCCGAAACTTGAGGGCGTTGCCCAGCAGGTTCTGAAAAAGCTGCCTTAACTGCGAGGCATCGCCCAACAGGGTCGGTAGCGGCTCTACCTCCACCCGCGCACCCGTCTCCGCGATACGCAGGTCTAAATCCAGTAGAACGTCCTGCACCACCGCGTTCAACGCCACCGGTTCGGTCGCTTCCTGCAGCGTCGAGATGCGCGAAAAAGCCAGTAAGTCTTTAATGAGCGTGGACATGCGGCTGGCCGCCGTCTGCATGCGCTCCAGAAAGTCGGCCCCTTCGCCCAAAGCCTCTTCGTACTGGGTTTTCAGGATGTCGCCGAACGACTGAATCTTGCGGAGCGGCTCCTGAAGGTCATGGCTGGCGATGTAGGCAAACTGCTGCAGGTTTTCGTTGGACCGGCGCAGGTCCTCCACGGCGGCCTGTAGTTGCTGGGTTCGTTGCTGCACCTGCTCTTCCAGGGCAAGCTGTAAGGCCCGCTGGCTGGTAATATCATAGACCGAGCCATTAACCCGCATAGGCTGACCATCGGGGTTATAGATGATTTGACCCGAAGTGCGTAGCACGCGTTTCTGACCCGTCAGCGCATGAACCACTCCGTATTCTAAGTTGGAATAGCCGCTGGATTCAGCCCGAATGGTCTCGTTCAGCACCCGACTAACGCGCTCCCGATCCCGTTCGTCAACCACGCTGGTGGATGTAGCCACATCGGTCTGTTCGGGTAGCCCATACCAGGAAGCAACCCGTGGCGACTTGGTGAGCTGATTCGTTGTTAGATCGATTGTATAGATGCCGATCTCCGCTAAGTCAATGATGGACTGTAAGAGATTTTCCCGCTCTTCGAGCTTGCGACGGGCCTGCACCCGCTGCGTTACATCGACGACCACCACCAGTATGCTCCGTAGCGTACCATCCGTTTCCTTTTGAAGCTGATACGTTAGATCCACGTAGATGGTGGTCAACCGGCCATCACGAAGGATGCCGATCGCCACCTCAGACGCGACATACGGGGTTCCCGTGGCAACGACGTTCTGGAGAATGGCCTCGAAACCCTGCCCTTTTAGCTCCGGCAACGCTTTCAGCAACGGCTGGCCCACGAGGGCGTGGGGCGGACGCGCAACCAACTCCCCGAAAAAGGGGTTGGCCCATTGAATCACATAAGCCTCGTCCACGCTGTAGGTGGCTAAGGCCACGGGTGACTGCTCAAACAAAGCCAGCAACTGGCGCTGACTTTCTTCTTTTCGCTGCAACGCCTGCACCTGTTCGGTGACATCCGTGGCCATGCTAATGATGCCGTACACCTGATCGGCCGAGTCGCGCAGGGGCTTATAAATGAAATCAAAATAATGGAGCTGGGGCACGCCGTTTACCACCAGTTCACCGGGCATCGCTTTGGCTTCGTAGGCCTTCCCCGTGGCGGATACATCGTTCAGCAGTTGGAGGTATACCTGCGAAGCCAGTTCGGGTACGGCCCGGACGGCGGGCTGACCGACAATGGAGGAGTCCTTCCCCAACAGGTGAATCATGGCCTGGTTGGCCACTTCAATGGTGTATTCAGGCCCGACCATAAGCATGGTGGCCACGGGAGCTTCTTCAATGAGGGAGCGAAAGCGGTTTTCACTCTCCCGCATGCGTTCCTGGGCCAGCTTAATGTCGGTAATGTCGCGCGTTGTGCCCGCGACGGCCTCTACCTCGCCCTGCTCGTTAAAGACCGGCGCAAACACGTAGTCGTAGATCCGTTTACCCAGCCGGGCATGGGGAAAGGAAACCTCGCCCCGAATGGGTTGTTTAGTCGCCACTACCTGATCAATTTCCCGCTCGTGCATCTCGGCGTGCCAGGGCTCATAGCCATTTTCCAGCAGGCCTTTTCCAATCGATTGTTCCCAGGTACTGCCCCACATATCCAGCAGCGCCTGATTGGCGTAGGTGAACCGATAGCGGAGATCGAAGACGTACATCAGGTCGGGCATGCTGGCCGTAATGGCTTCGTAGATCCGCCGTTGCCGCTGGGCTTCGTCCCGGAGGGCCGTTTCCCGCTGCTGGGCCTCTACCTGCCGGGTGACATCCTGTGCAATGCCCCCAAACCGGGCTAACTCCCCCGCCGGGCTAAAGTAGCTTTTCCCAGAGAAACGCACCCAGCGCAGTTGGCCATCATCGGCGCCGATCGTGCGGTAGGTTTGGTCGTAGCGTCCATCCGACCGGGGATTCAGGGCCCACTGCATCGCCTGGTCGACCCGACTTGCGTCCTCGGGATGAATATAGTGAACAGCCTGCTCATAAGGCAGTTGATTGGGTCCGGCCAGACCGAATAACTCCCGGCACCGGTCGTCCCACAGGACTTGACGGGTAGCAGGGTCCAGCTCCCAGACACCCAGGTCACCGGCCTGGAGGGCAAACTTGACATCGAGCCGCGGGTTAAGAGGAGTGCGTGGGTGCGTGGGCTGCGAATCACCAGTCATAAGAATTGGTTAACGAATAAGGCTGCAAATTACGTATTTTACCGGTAGCTAGCAGGCCGGTCTGGCCACCTACAAACTACCGAACAAGCGGGCAGGCTACTAATCAGGCAGTTGGCTCGTCCGCGGGGTTGGTAACGGTCAGCGGATTTTATAATCTGTCAACGTCAATCCGTCGCCAACGTCATAGACGATCCTTTTTTCGGCAGTTGTACCCGACAAAGCGTGTACTGGTTCAACTGGCTTTCAATGGCCAGTCCTCCGCCCAGCATTTCCAGAATCCGGTGCGCCAGCGACAGTCCCAGGCCCGTACCGGGGTAATGGGTAACGTTGGCCGCCCGGTAAAAGCTTTTGCTCACGTGTTCCAGGGCGGCCGCCGGAATGCCAATGCCGTAATCCTTTACCCCCAGCACAAAAACCTCGTCGGTCTCGGTCAGCCAGACCTCAATGGGTTTTTCAGCGCCTGCCGAATACTTCAACGCGTTACTGAGCAGATTGTCCACTACCTGCTCAAGCAGCAGCGAGTCCGTCCACAGCAGAGCCATTGTTGGTTCGCAGTTAAAAACAATGCGCTGCGAAGGCCCCTCCTGCCCTTGTTGCTGCTGAATCAAATGCTGGCAAAAAGCCACCAGATTTACCGGCCGCCATTGAACGACATGCTGACCGGCCTGCAAACGCTCGTTGATCAGAACTTCGCTGATCAGCTTATCCAGCCGGTAAATGTCCTGCCCAACCTGCTCACAGTAATCGGCCACTTTCTGGGCGAAAACAGGATCACTGATCCGTTCGCTGAACCGGCGCAGGGCCTCGGCCTTCAGCGATATACTGGTCATGGGATTCCGAAACTGGTGGGACACCAGCTTGACGAACTCGGTCTTGAGCTTGTTCATCTCCCGTTCTTTATCCAAAGCCCTACTCACTTCCTGTTCCGCAACGGTTAGCCGGCTCAAATCGGTATCCACCCGGTTTTTGGCCGCCTGTAAGTTAGTCAACTGCTTTTCCAGTTCCATCTGTGCCTGCTTGAGTTGGGTAATATCCAGACACATCCACAGCACGTCACGGCCTACTTTGTCAAACTTGCCGTCAATCCAGATGTCAAAGCCCAGGGCAATAAAGTGGCCCGTCAGTTGCTGGGATTGGCCGGTTTGGTAACAGGCGATCAGCTTTTTCCAGAATACATTCCCTTTTACGAGCGGGAATAACGTCAACAGGGACTGGTTTGAATGCTGTTCGACGGTCAGGCCCAGGGTGGCGGCATTGACCTGATTGATCAGTTTATACGTGAAATCAATGAGCTGGCCGGTTTCATCCAGGATGGGCGCAAACAAGGCAATGCCGGCCGGCGATTTTTCCACGATCGCCGTGAGTAGCTGGGTCTGCTGGATCGCTTGCTGCTGGAGAGCCTGCAGTGCCTCCTCATGCTGCTTTCGCTCGGTCAAATCCTTGATCAAAACGGCGTAACCCGCCGGGGTCCCGTCTTCGGTATAAACGGGGGTCAGGTTGATCTGTGCCCAGAAACGGCTTTGGTCATACCGCATCAACCAGGCTTCGTTTGGACAAAGAGCCTCTTCAAGCCGGGTTAAGCTAGCCTCACCGGGCGGGAAAAGCCGGGCAAAAGGGCTTCCTATTACCTGATGATCCGCATAGCCCAGCATACGGTAAGCGGCCTCATTCCAGGTATGAATGCAACCGAGTGGATCAAGAAAAAACAACGCGTATTCGGGGGCATGCACCGTCAGTAAGCGCTCCTGAATCTCGGTTTGTTGCTGAAGGGACAATTCCAATGGCATAGCTGATTCACGTTACTCCCTGCTCCTAAATATACATTATCTAACGCTATCTGCCGGATCACGACAGTCTGAAAAGACGGAATTACGACCCATTGGATGAGCCTTATTTAGCGAATGGAGCGCAGAAAGACAAAACCGCCCCACCCCAGGGTCAAGCGGTTAACCGGCAGTCGGCTCAATCGCCCACGCGATTGCCGGTCTTGAAACCAATCGGCTCTTTACCGGTGGGTCACTCAGTCTTCAAAGGCGATCTGGCTCCAGCGTTCGGGTTGGTGGGTATCGAAAATCCCGTGTGGTGTCAGGACCATGGCCTGATCCACCACGCTACCCGAAAGCGCTACCTTCTGAAAACGCCCCAGAAACATCTTCCAGATATCCCCGCTGCGGGGCGGCAGTGACCGCCCATTGGCCAGCCAGCTCAAACTCGACCAGGGAATGGCAATCTCCAGGTTCCAGCCCTTGTCCCGGTCGCCGTGGTCATTCAGCGTACCGTCGATCTGTACCGCCGTTTGTAAGCCGGGTAAGTCATAATTGAGAAAAGCCCAGCGGACACCCCGGGGATGGTTTCCGCGCCAGAACGTTTCAACCTGGCGGTCAAAGTTACCGGCAAAGGTCAGGGCCTGGGGATGATGCACGTCGAAGAGGGGAACATCAAACCGACCGCCTTTCTGATAGGCATCCCGCCAGATAAAAAACACTTCGTAGAGGGTGTTGCGGGCATTGACTTCCAGTTCGTAGTAACAATCTCCGCCATCGATCAGCAATTCCAGATCGTTTTCCCCAAAAATAAGGGAGTCCCGTTCGGTGAGGTGGGCTTCTAGGAAAGGCTCTTCAGCCGCAAAAGCCAGGTAAAGGTGGGTGTCGTTCCAGAGCAGGGCGGCCCGGGTGTCATACAGGCCGGGGGCTCCCGTTATCATGTCTACAAAGCGCGGACTCCAGGTAGCCGACTGCCAGGCTGGCTTGGTCAGATCGCCATTAACCTCCAGGGTTTGACTGATTTTGTGAGCGGTATAGTGGGGCATAGGAAAGTTCTTTCGGCAAATATAGGCACCCGGCCTCACCTGTCCAGTGATTTTCCTCCCCTGACGGGTAACTTAAGCAACGGCGTGAAAGGGATGGGGCATAACCAGGCACCACACCCATCATAAGCCCGGCGGCTCGGCTAGTAAAGTCCCCGGCTAGAACTCCGTACGAACGAACCGCAGCGGAAAACGGTAAGCGGCACTATCGCTGGTACTGTAAAAAAGCAGACTGTGCGCTTTGCCCGCGGCACTTTCCTGAATGCTGATGGAGTGGCCTTCTGCGGTCCAGAACTCAGCAATATTCCCGTCCTGGGGATCGCTCTCCTGAAAGCTGTAACCCGCCGGCTGTGCATCAAAGCCCGACGCATTGGTTCCGGCAATCGATCGCCAGTTGGTGGTTGAGGCCAGTGTTTTGATGGCTTCCTGGCCCATTGCGCGGTCGTTGGTCAGGACCACCCCCTGCTGCTGAACCAGCCTGCGGTAGTCCTGTAAGGTTGGCAGTCGCCAGCCCGCGGGCAGGGTAACGGCTCTGGCCTCGGCCAGCGAATAGTAGCGGCCATAGGCGGGCTTTTCGTCCCCGGGCCGGTACGCCCGCCCACCGGGGCCGGCATAATTGCTGACCGTCCACTGCTGCTGACCAATCAGGCGAACGGGATACTCTTTATCCATGATGCGAACCACGGTCGGGGTTTGGGGCCGGGATGGGTCCACCGGGCTTTTTTGACAGCAGCTCAGGGCCACCGTCAGTGCCAGCAGAAAGCCTTGCCGCAGCCAAGTCAGGGGCTGGCGTGTTTTCATAGCCTACTTCAGTGTTGGAAGGCTAAAAGTACACCCGTTTAAGGGGCAGACGGCAGGTGCTTTACCTCAAGTGAGTGAAATGCGTGGTGAAAGGCGCCAAGCGGGGGATAAATTGTCATCCGTGCGACAGTCCGGAATTGACCTTTGCCGAATCGTAAACCCTGTTTTTCGGGTCACGCAGGAGGCTCGGTCGGCCAGAATCAAAAGGCGTTTCGGTGGCACGTCAATAACCGCCCGCAGAATCTCCGTGCCGGGGGGCACTGCCGGGCAAACTCCTTTTAGGATCTCAGGTTAACCTGCGTGGGCATTTCCACAACTCCGGGAGATAATTCCGGAAAGCGCCCCAGCTTCCGCGACGATGGCACCGTTTCGGGCAGCCTTTCCGTTGATGCCGGTTAAGTCGCTTGTTACCTGCACGAACTGAAACGCAGCGTGGCAATGCTTTCGGTCCGCCCCATTCGCTCAAACGGCCGGCCGTTCAGTTTTCGGTGAAGGATTGCCGAAACGCCAGCGGTGTACTCTTTGTCTTGGCCTTGAACAGCTTACTGAACGATTGCTGGTGCTCAAAGCCCAGGGCGTACGCAATCTCACCCACGGAGCGGTCGGTGGTAGACAACTGCTCTTTTGCCCGGTCGATCAGCTTTTCGTGGATATGCTGCTGGGCGGTTAGCCCCGTGAGTACTTTTAACAGACTGCTCAGGTACTTTGGCGAAACGTTGAGCACCTCCGCGAGATACTGCACGGTCGGTAGCCCATTTTTTAACAATTCATCCTGGTTGAAGTAATTAGTCAGCACCGCTTCCAGCCGGTTGAGGATGGCGTGATTGCTGATTTTTCGGGTGATAAACTGCCGGTGATAAAACCGCTCGGCATACCCCAGCAGGGTTTCTGTCTGGGAGAGGATAATCCCCTGGCTGAATTTGTCGATGGGCGCGTGATACTCCTGCCGGATCGTTTCAATAATTCCGTTGATCACGGTCTCTTCTTTATCGGAGAGAAACAGGGCCTCCGCCACCGAATAGTCGAAGTATTCGTACTGCTTGATGGTCTTCGCCAGGGGCGTGTTCCACAAAAAATCCGGATGAATGAGCAGCATCCAGCCCGACCGCAGACTGCTCGGTTCCGGGTCCGCTTCGATCCGAAACACCTGACCGGGCGCAATGAAAAACATCACTCCTTCGTCAAAATCGTATTCCTGCTGACCGTATCTGACCTTTGCCGCCACCCCCCGCTTGATGGAAATCTGGTAAAAGTCCAGCACCCAGCTTACGGCGTTTAGTTCCGGCGAACGCTGGATGGCGCCGTAATCGACCACGCTGATGAGTGGATGTTCGGGTTTGGGCAGGCCCCTGAGCCGGTGAAACTCGCTGATGGTTTTAATGCGCTGAACGGTTGCCATAACTACGAAATCAGGATAAACGAAAACACCGCTAAAAACAACGGTTAAGCTTAAAAATAAGGCTACCAGGGCACTTCACCGCCATCGCTGTAGAATTTTCCGGTTACCGTTTCGTCCGTTTGAGTAGCTACGCGCACAATCGGCTCTGCTCCTTCTTCGACCGTCCTGAACCCTTGATGCTGGTTGAGATCGGTAGCCGTGTAACCAGGGGTAACGCTGTTTACGCGAAAAGGTGTGTCTTTCAGTTCGTTTGCCAGCATACGGGTAAAAGCATTTAAGGCCGTTTTGGTCGAGCCATAAGCGCTGAACAAAGCCCAGTTAGCGCTTCTGTCTTCCCGCGAATGCAGCGTCAGCGAACCGACTTCGCTGGACACGTTGATGATCACGGGGAGGGCCGACTTCTTCAACAGCGGCATGAATTCCTGCGTCGTTTGAACAGCGCCGAAGAAATTGATCTCGAACAGGTTCCGTAGATTTGCCATGTCACCCCCGGAAAATGTCTGAGGCTGTTCGCCACTAATGCCCGCATTGTTGATCAAAATATCCAGCGCGTCAATTCTGGATTCCAGGGCCGCCCGGGCCTGCCGGACGGAAGTACTATCGGCCACATCGATCGCAATATAAGCCACATTGGTGAATCCGGCGGCTTTCAGCTTGTCTACGGCTTCGAGTCCTTTCTGTTTGTCCCGGCTTCCGAGGTAAACAAAGTAACCCAGCCCGGCCATCTGCCGGGCTGTTTCAAAACCAATTCCTTTATTGGCGCCTGTGATGAGTACGTTCTTCATTGGAAAATGGGGTTATTCGTTACGGTAAGCGGCCGCAAACTCGTTCGCAAAGTCGGCCAGTTTTACGGTTCCCAGCGTCGGCCGGTTGCGGAAATAATCTTCGTACAAGATACCGGTACCCTGGTTGGCCTGCATTTCGACAAAGCCTCTGGCGACCTGCTCGTTAAACCCGATGCTCAGCCAGCCATTCAGCAATTGCTCGTCCGGGATAACGTTCCAGGCTAAATCCGGCCGGCCAATGGCTTTCCCTAAGGCCTGCGCAATTTCATTGGGGGAGACTTCGTCGCTGGCAATGTAACGAACGGTACGCCCTTCAAACGGCTTGTCCACTTCTTCGGCAATCACCGCGGCAATGTCCTGCGGAGACACCCAGGGCTCTTTGGCATCACCCCCGTAATTGGAAATTAGAGCTCCCTGGTTTTTAATCGTGTCAATGAACGACAGCATATTGGTATAAAAACAACCCGGTCGCATGAACTTAATGGCGACATCGGCGGGTAGCTGCTCCAGAATCTGTTCTACGTTGCGATGGAAGCGGAGAATGCCATTGCCCTGATCCAGATGGGCGCCAACGCTGCTCAGATGCACTACTTTTTTTACCCCTGAGCGTTCAATTGCCCCCCGGTAGTTATGACCAATCCGGGTGATGTCGCCGATAAAGTCAACTGATTTATCAAACGAATCTCCGACGGCTTCCATGGTCTCCATGAGGTAAACGAGGTCGGCGCCCTGGCTGGTTTCGGCCAGAAAATCGACATCCTGCATAGTGCCGATGGCGGCTTTGGCGCCCAGGGCTTCGATGGCGGCCCGCCGTTCCGGGTTGCTGCTGATCACGGTGACGGAATGGCCTTTCTGCACTAATTGCCGGGCGAGCGGTTTCCCGATGTTGCCCAGCGAACCGGTTAATACGATGTTCATGTCCTTGTTCTTTTGTTGATGCAAAAGTCCGCAGCAATCAGAAAACGGCTGTAGCCGAAACTCCTTTTGTTGTAGTCAAAAGGAAGATTCGGATCAATGCGGGTTGTCGGAAAAGACTTCCACCCGCCACAATAATCTGTATCTTTGGGTTTCTAAACTAATCGTACAACAATCTATTGCCTTATTGCTTCACGATGAAGAGCCTGCGTTTACCATCGATTGCCGCCGTTATTTTACTCACCTTCTGTTCGCTTTCGGGCGTTCAGGCCCAGCTGCGCATTCCGGCAGCCAGTCCCGCCCAAACAACCCGCCAGGGTTTTGCCCTGGGCGAAATTACCCTGGAGTACTCCAGACCGGCGGTTAAAGGCCGGACCATCTTCGGGGATCTGGTCCCTTACGACAAAGTATGGCGTACGGGCGCCAACGCAACCACCAAAATCACGTTCTCGTCGGACGTAAAGCTGGAAGGCAAAGAAGTGAAAGCGGGCACGTATGGCCTGTTCACCATTCCGGGCAAAAACAGCTGGGAGGTTATGCTCTCCAAAGATCAGAATCTGGGGGCTAACGTGGGCGCTTACAAAAAGGAAAACGAAGTCGTGCGGGTGCAGGTGAAACCCACTAAGCTGGCCGACAAAGTAGAGACCTTTACCATCAACATTGCCGACGTGCTGCCCAGTTCGGCCGTGCTGGAGATTATGTGGGACAAGACCCGCGTTCCGGTCGCCATTACCTCGGACATCGATCAAACGATCATGAAGAACATTGAGGCTTCGCTGGCGTCGGAGAAACCGGCTTACTTTGAAGCCGCGAGTTATTATTACGAAACCAACCGGGATCTCAAACAAGCGCTTGGCTGGGTAACCAAGGCCACCGAACAAAACCCGAAAGCCTTCTGGATCATGTTGCTCAAAGCCCGGATTGAACTGAAACTAAAGGAGAAGAACAGCGCCATTGCCAGCGCCCAGAAAACAATTGAACTGGCGAAGGAAGCCCAGAATGCGGATTACGAAAAAATGGCCAGTGACCTGATTGCCTCGGCAAAAAAATAACCGGCACTCCCGCGCACTCACCAAAAACGGCTGCCCCCAAAGGTCAGCCGTTTTTTTTAATATCAGTCCCTTCTTTTTACTCGGCTCGTCGACCGATGTTCACGTCATCGTCTAAATCGGCGCCCGACTCCATAGCGGCTGCTTCGTTGTCGTTGGTGGCCTGGTCAAAATCGGTCGAATCAAAGTCGGTCTGATCCAGCGTGGGTTCCTGCGGTTGTTGATTTTCCATGATTTTACAAAGCGTTATACGCCCTTGTTTAACTCACCGGTAGAACCGTCTGATCCGCCAAAAGTTTGGGCAACGGTCCAACAACGCTCCGCCGGTTAGGCTACGGTTCCGTCGACGGCCCAAAACCGGGCTATAAAATCGCGGCAACGGGTTGCTCGTCCTGGGCTGAATTGCCGACCTTTGCCCGGATAACGTGGCTCAGATGCACCCGCCCGTCCGGAAACGGGATGAACGGAGCCCCCATTTTATTCTAATCAGTCAGGTAAATGACACGGGACATACACGAGTTAGCCCTTAAGCTCTGGAATTATCACCATACCAATCACCCGCTCGAAAAAGCGGACGCGATTCTGGTCCTCTGCAGCCATGACCTCCGGGTGGCCCAGCGGGCCGCCGAATTGTTTCTGGAGAACTGGGCACCGCTATTAATCTTCTCCGGCGGACTGGGCGTTATCACCCAATCCATGTGGACCGAACCCGAAGCGGACCTGTTTGCCCGCGTTGCCCGGGATATGGGGGTGCCGGCGGAAAGCATTTTAATCGAGAATCAATCGACCAATACGGGCGAGAATGTCCAGTTCACCCGGCGGCTTCTGGAAGAGCGCAACCTGAACCTGGAGAAGTTTATTGTGGTGCAGAAGCCTTATATGGAGCGCCGGAGCTTTGCCACCTTCCGGCAGGTGTGGCCCCAGAAACAGCTGATCGTGACTTCACCCCAGGACTCCTTTGATGAGTATTTAAGCCAGTACTCTCACCCCAGCCTCACCCCGGACGATGTGATCAGTATCATGGTGGGCGATCTGCAACGAATCAGGCTGTACCCCGAGAAAGGATTTCAGATCCCCCAGGAAATTCCCGAAGATGTCTGGGCGGCTTACCAGGCGCTGGTGCAGGCGGGGTACAATCGGCACCTGATTCCGGCCTGACAAAAGCAGCTCCGGACGCCGAAAAACCGAAAGCCGATGCGCTAGCGCATCGGCTTTCGGTTGCCGTTAAGAGCAGCCCGCTTTTCCCGTAATTACTTCTTGACCGGCGAAAGGGCCGACACCGGGCTTACCAAGGGCTTATGCCCGTATCTGGCGCGTTATCATCACTAAAGAACTGGCCGGTTGGACCGTCCGGACCCAGCGTAGCAACTTTAACCAGCCGCGCGGCTGCATCAGGCACTGTACCGGGGCCACTGTGGTGGTTGAAATCAGTTGCGGTATAACCCGGATCAACCACGTTAACCTTGAACGGCGTATCCCGCAGGTCATAAGCCAAAACAACGGTATAGGCGTTCAGGGCGGCCTTTGAGGATGTGTAACAGGCTCCTTTGGCGTGGTAATATTTCCAGTTGGGGTCACTGTGCAGCGTCAGCGAACCCAGGCCGGAAGTAACGTTGACTATCCTGGGCTCCTGCGATTGTTTCAGCAGATCGATGAAAGCCTGCGTGGTTTCAATGGCCCCGTAAAAATTGGTTTCGAACACCTGTCTGAACACGCTGATGTCCGTATCCAGCGCTGTTTGCGGAAAGCCGCCACTGATGCCCGCGTTGTTAATGAGCACATCCAGGACCCCTGTTTTCTGGCCCAGGGTCTGGCGCGCGGCTTTAATGGAGTCCTGATTGTCTACGTCGATCAGGATCGGCTCGACGTGATCAAAGCCTTCCGACTTTAACTGATCGACCGCCTGCTGGCCTTTCTGCGAATCCCGGCTGCCCAGATACACGTAATACCCCAGCTGCAGTAATTGCCGGGCGGCTTCAAAACCGATGCTTTTGTTTGCTCCTGTAATCAGTACTGTTTTCATGACTAATTTGTTAGTGGCACAAAACTACGGCGGGCCGGGTATTCCGGCGGAACACATCCTGCGGTATTAATGGTACATTTTACGGATGCTGGTTCGGTAATCGGCGGGCGTTACCCCCGTCTCGCGCTTAAAGAAGCGGTTGAAATAAGAGGCCTCCGAAAAGCCGAGGTCGTAGGCGATTTCCTTTAACGAACGGTCGGTGTGGAAAAGCAGGCGCCGGGCTTCCAGGACCAGCCGCTCGTGGATGTGCTTGATGGCCGGCCGACCACTTTGCAGCTTGACCACCTCACTCAAATGCCCGGCGGAAATGTGCAGCAGGGATGCGTAATCCCCCACCTCATGCCATTCGCGGAAGCACTCATTGACCTTGGCCCGAAACCGTTTCAGCAGAAGGGTATCTCCCGAACTCCCGTTGTCCCTAAATTGCGCCGTATACAGCCGGCTGAGGTACGTCAGGAGCACCGTCAGGTAAGCGGCCAGCATACGCCCCTGCCATTCACTGGGACTCTGATACTCCGCGTGAATCCTGGTCAGCAAATCCGCAACATAGGTCGCATCAGCTTCCGTGAGCAGTAGTTCATGCCCGTTTTGCGGATTCTGAATGAGCGGTAACTGGCTCAGCGCCTTGTCCTGAAACGACAAAAACTCGGCCGTGAAAGCGATACCCGTACTCCAGGTCTGTTTAAATTCCTCCTTGACAATGACCTGGCTGGGACCGACAAAGTAAACGGCGTTGTCCTGAAGACGGTAAGGCATCATGTCGATCCATTGACGGGCCCCACCGGCTTGCCTGACAAAAACGACCAGGTAATGATCCTTCCGGTGCGGTATAAGCAATTCAGACTGGTCGGGTATAACGCCCTGATAATCATAAACTCTGAAATGTGGATTAGACGCTACTTCGTCCGATTCCAGCGAATAAATCGGTACCGGCTGCTGGGGGTTAAGTGTCTGCATGACCTGTTGTTGCGCCCTTACGGCGAGGTATCAATACCTTCTAAAACTGACTTGGTTAACCCGTTGCGGAAGCCCATCACCCGGACGGGTCCCTGGTTAACAACGGCTCCGGCTATTTCAAACAGGTGAAGACCGCATTCGGGTTCAACCGGTACCTTTCGCCCGTACATCCCGCAAAGATAGGAGATCCCAAAATCTATTTAGCACGGCTGACTTTAGCCTTACTTGATCCGGCTACGCTTTTGTCCTTTATAGCATGAAACCGGCGAAGATCGATTTGTCTGGCCCGACACGTTAGGAATAGGCGTTTATTTTGGAAGCTGGCGGAACGCACTGCCCCCGTCGAAAGCCGCCCCGACAGCGCTAATCGCTACTTTTACCGACTGCCCGAACCGGCCGTGCACCGGGTTGCTGCCCACCCTACCCTTTCCGCTTGTTAAATAATCGTTACCGTTATCGCCCGGGTGGTTTAGAAATCGCCCTTCCCTTTACTTTTGCTCCTGTCTCCTTTAAAACTGATTTAGCTTAGACGATTGATCAGGTTGACGCTAATTGCGCCGTTGATTCCGGGTTATCCCCTTCAGCAGCCATCAAACCGAGTAACGTATGTGGCGTCACTGGATGAATGACTTAATCAACATGCTCGCCGGTCATAGCCGGTACGTTCAATACCCGGTCAGCATCCAATGGTTTGTGCTGCTGGCTATTGTTGGCTTTCTTTTGATTCCCTTTCTACTGGACTGGTTTGCTTAAGCCCCACCCAGACAACCGCTGCGCATTCAGCAACCCTTACCCCGATGACGCTCTATCTACCCGTGCTCTTACCTTTGCTGGCTGGTCTGGTACTGTTTCTGTTCGCCCTCAATTACCTCTCCGACGGCCTTAAAGCCCTGTCGGGCGACAAGGTAAAAGTCTGGCTAAGCCGCTTTACGCGCAATGTGGTAACCGGAATCCTGACCGGGGTTGGAATTACGACTCTTCTGGACTCTTCCTCGGCGGTCATCATCATGACGATTGCCCTGGTTAACGCCGAAGCCCTCACCTTTCGCCAGGCGCTGGGCATTGTACTGGGCGCCAACATCGGTACCACGTTTTCCAGCCAGCTCATTGCGCTGGACATTGGTCAATGGGCGGGCCTGCCGATGGCCGTTGGGTTTGCGCTTATGGTCGTCAGTAAGCGTCAGCTGGTGATGCAGTGCGGTCAGGTGCTGTTGGGGCTGGGGATGTTGTTTCTGGCTCTTTACCTGATGGAGGAAGCCGTGGAGCCCCTCAAGAACATGCCGCACGTTAAAGCCTGGATGCATGATCTGGACAACCCCTGGCAGGGGGCACTCATCGGCGCCGGTATTACGGTGCTACTGCAGTCGTCTTCGGCAACGGTGGGGATGGCGGTGGTGCTTGCCGCCCAGAAGCTTTTACCCTTATCGACGGGCATTGCCCTGATGATGGGCGCCGAGCTGGGCACCTGCGCCGATACGCTGGTTGCGTCGGTGGGGCGCAGCCGGGCCGCTCTGCGCACGGGCGTGTTTCATTTTCTGTTCAACTTACTGTCCATCGGGTTGGGTCTCCTTTTGATCAAGCCCTTCACGGCCCTGGTCGAGACCCTTTCGATGAATGCCCCGCCGGGTCGCCAGTTAGCCAATGCCCACGTACTGTTTAACGTGATTGGCGTTGTCTTGGTTGCCGGTCTGGTGCCTTTTCTGGCGGGACGGCTGGAGCAGTGGCTACCCGATGCCGCTCCGCAGCCACGCGCGACGGTATGAGGCACCTAAATCCAGTTACTAAAAATAAACCTCATTAATTTAGTCACGATAACGGCTTTCTATCTTAACCGTTTAATTACCTGACCCTTTTGGCCATGAACGTCACGATGCATCGGATCGGCTATCCGTTCTTTTTTCTTTTTAACCTCATGCTGCTCTTCGGCTGCCATCCCTTCGGTGCCAGAAACAGGCAATCCAATGCGCCGACATCGTACAAAATGGCGCTGGATGACAGCACGTTATACAGCACACAGTCGCCTTTCCTGATGCCTTACAACCGCATCATCGATGCCGCCGGGCAATCGGTCAGTTTTGGCGAGGCCAGCCAGGAAAATCACAGTCTGGATGCCGTGCTATTGCCCGACCAGAAAACCCTTGTGGTGGAAGATCGGTACGGAATCGCCTTTTTTGATACGCAACGGCGCGAACTGATCGCCCGGTGGTCGTACGCGAACGACTCTAGTTTGAAAGGCAGTATGAGTTCGTTCTCCGGCTTAAAGGCAGTCGTTCACCACGATTCAACGTTTATCTTCTGGGGCGCGGGTGGCCGCGGAAAACCCAATTCCTACGTCATGCAGGCTTTCTGGGATGGCACGCGGGCGCGTTTGGTGCGCACCATCCCGTTTGAAGCCATTGCCCCGGCTACCATTGCCTTACCCAACGAAGTGGCCATCCGGGCCGAAGCGGGCGAACTGTATCTGTACACGGTCCTGAACGGCAACAACCAGCTGGTTAAACAGCGGGTCCGCGACCAGCGGGTCATCTGGACCACCCCAACCGGCGTCGCGCCCTTTGGCCTCAACATCCTGGGTAACAAAGCCTACGTGACCAACTGGGCGGGTCCGGTCCCGGATTCTACCCGGGGTGGAGAAACGGCCGGAGTCCCCTGGGGAAGTGCCTACGTTGACCCCAGAACCGGAGCAATGGCGCGGGGGTCGGTTTCAATCATTGATATACAGGGCGGCACCCCAACGCCATCATCCACAGTCCCGACGGGCGGTTTTTGTACGTGGCCAACGGCAACAGCGATTATGTGTCGGTCCTGGATGCCCAAAGCCAGCAGGTCACCGACTCGATTTTTGTGGGGTTGTTCAACCGGGGTAATGGCTACATCGGCAGTACGCCCAACGCCCTGGCTATCAATCCGGAAGGCACTACGCTTTACGTCGCCAACGGACTGGATAACGCGGTTTGCGTGGTCGAGCTGGGCCGTAAGGCATCGGCCGCTGGCGGGACCGATCATCGGATTAAAGGCTATATTCCCACGCAGGCTTACCCGTCGGGTCTGGTGTTAACGAATCAGGAGCTTTACGTAACCAACCTGGAAGCCGTCGGCGCCCGGATTGCCAACCCCGTCGATCAGGGTCGGCGAAAAGGCTCCCTCAACGCCTACAATTCCCACAAACAGCTGGCGTCGGTTTCGTTTATTCCGCTGCCCGACGAGGCTCAGTTAACGGCCTATACGGAAAAAGTAAAGCAGCAAAGCCTGCAGTTTCGGCTGGCGTTGACCGAACTGACGCCCCGGCCCAACGTAGCGCCAAGGCCGGTTCCCGAACGCATCGGTGAGCCGTCGGTGTTTAAACACGTTCTGTATATCATCAAGGAAAACCGCACGTATGACCAGGTGCTGGGCGATATGCCCGGGGGTCAGGGATCCCCCGATCTGTGTATTTTCGGGGACAGTATAACCCCGAACCAGCACCGGCTGGCCCAGGATTATGTACTCCTGGACAATTACCACGTATCGGGTAAATCATCCGCCGAGGGCCACCACTGGGCCAGCGCGGCCATGGTGACCGACTACACCGAGAAGAGCGTCCGGGCCTGGTTCCGCAGTTACCCGCACGTCCTGTACGATGCGATGGTGTACGATAAAAAAGGGCTCATCTGGAACAACGCGATGGATCATGGCAAAACGGTCCGCATCTACGGCGAAGCCTGCACCTGCCACTTCGACGCCAAACAGCACGACTGGCGCCGGTTGTATCAGCTGCGGCAGGAAGGCAAGTCCTTTGCCTACACGAACACCACCACCATCTCCCGCGTCAGACCCGTCCTAGCCATGAACTTTCCGGGCTGTGATGACGAAACGGTCAGCGACCAGATGCGCGCCGATGCGTTTATCAGGGAACTGGCCGACGCCAACGCCAATCCAAACGCCGACCTGCCCAACCTGATGGTTATGTCGCTGCCCAACGATCACACGGCCGGTTTGAACCCGGCTTTTCCGACGCCAAGGGCGATGGTGGCCGACAACGACCTGGCCGTTGGCCGGATTGTCGACGCAATCACTCACAGCCGGTTTGCCGCTTCGACGGTTATTTTTATCACCGAAGACGACTCCCAGGCGGGCTGGGACCATATTTCAGCCTACCGGACCACCGGATTTATCATCAGTCCCTACTCCCGGCTACAAAAAACGGTGCATACCAATTACAACCAAACCTCGATGGTTCGGACAATGGAGCAGATTCTGGGCTTACCCCCGATGAACGTCATCGACGCCACGGCGCTGCCCATGTTTGACTGTTTCAACCAAAAACCGGATTTTACGTTTGCCTACCGAACGCAGCCCAACAAGGTGACGCTGACCGAAATGAATCCGGCGCCGACGGGGTTGAAAGGGGCCGCCCTCCGGTTTGCCAACCAGTCGATACGCCACGGGTTTTACCAGATTGACCGGGGCCATGACGATTTGCTGAACCGAATCCTGTGGTTTTCGGCCAAGGGCAAAAAACGCTATCCGGCCGAGTTGGCCGGTGCGGAAGACGATGACGACGATGAGGATTAGTGGGTAGCTACCGCAGCCCCTTAGGCCTCCTGACAGAGAACGCAGTTTACGGACGTATACCTATTCTTTTTTGAACATGTTCACGCAAACAATTTTTACCCGCGCATTAAGCCTGGTTTTGCTGTTGGCCACCCTGGCCGGTTGTTTTCGCAAAGGCAGCTCGACGGCCTCCTCAGAAGAGGAAGAAGCCTATCAGCAACTGGCAGCCCACCGCGTTCGGCTACCGAATGGCTGGTCGCTGACGCCCCCCGGCCGCAGTCTTGATCTGGATGATTTACCGCTGAATCTGGTCGTTTCTCCTTCTAAAAAATACCTGGCCGTTACCAACAATGGACAGAGTACGCAGAGCATTACCCTGCTGGATGCCAGCACCGAACAGGTTCTTGACACCGCCCGGGTCGGCAAAGCCTATTTAGGACTGGCCTTCAGTGGGGACGAGAAACACATCTATGCTTCGGGCGGGAATGACAACAAAATTCTGGTGTACAAAATCGACGCTAACCAGCTGGTGCCCGACGGTTCGATTGCGTTGGGTCAGCCCTGGCCCGTTAAAATTTCGCCCACGGGGTTGTGCGTTGATGATGCCCAGAACCGGCTGTACGTAGTCACCAAGGAAGACAGCGCCCTCTACATTGTCGATACCCAAACGCGCAAAACGGTTTCCCGGCTGAACATCGGCAGCGCGGCTTACACCTGCCTCCTTTCACCCAGCAAGGACGAACTTTTTATTTCGCTCTGGGGCGGTGCTAAAGTTCTGGTTGTCAATACCCGGACGGGCGCTAAAGTCGCCGAAATCAAGACTAACAAAAATCCGAATGACCTGCTGTTGACCCGCGACGGCAACTACCTGTTCGTGGCCAACGGCAACGACAACACGGTCGCCCTGATCGACGTAGCCAAACGGCAGGTGATTGAAACTCTGACAGCCTCGCTTTTCCCCGACGCGCCCGTAGGAACGACGCCGAACGGTCTGGCGCTGAGTGCGGATGAATCGACTCTCTACATTGCCAACGCCGACAATAACTGCCTGGCGGTGTTCGACGTTTCGCGCAAAGGCCAGAGTCAGTCGCGGGGCTTTATTCCGACGGGCTGGTATCCAACGGCGGTTAAAGTGATTGGCGACAAACTCTTCGTTACCAACGGCAAAGGCTTTTCCTCCAAAGCCAACCCCCGGGGCCCTAATCCCGTGCGCTCCCGCACTTCACAGCAGGTAGGACCGAATCCGCAGGCTAATCCGGGACCGGTGCAGTACATCGCCGGGTTGTTTAAAGGAACGCTGTCAATCATCGACGCGCCGGATACGGAGCTTTTGTCGGCTTACTCGCGGCTGGTTTACGCCAACACGCCGTACACCAAACGGAAAGAACAGCAATCGGAAGGCGAAGCGGGCAATCCGATTCCAAGACGGGTTGGGGATAAATCGCCCATCAAGTATGTCTTCTACATCATCAAGGAAAATCGCACGTACGATCAGGTTCTGGGAGACGTTAAAGCCGGCAACGGCGATGCCTCTATTTGTCTATTTCCCGAGAAAATAACGCCCAACCAGCACGCACTGGCAAGCGAGTTTGTGCTACTGGACAATTTCTACGTGGACGCTGAAGTGAGCGCCGACGGGCACAACTGGTCTTCGGCGGCATACGCCAACGATTACGTCGAAAAAAACTGGGTAACCAGCTACGGCGGGCGGGGTGGTACCTACGATTACGAAGGCCAGAAAGAAATTGCCTATCCCCGCGATGGGTTTATCTGGAATCATTGCCAGCGGGCGGGAGTCTCGTACCGAAGTTATGGCTGGTTCACGGACGAGAAGCCAAAAGATAAGGTGCTGCAGGGTCATTACTGCCCCGGCTTTAAAGGGTTTGATCTGGGCTATCTGGATCTAAAACGGGAGCAGGCCTGGGAAAAGGATTTTGACTCGCTGCTTGTCAGGAACGCCGTGCCCCGACTGAATACCATCCGACTGGGCAACGACCATACATCCGGCGCCCGGGTTGGCCTGCCCACGCCCGAGGCCGCTGTTGCGGACAATGATCTGGCGGTGGGTAAGCTGGTCGAACACCTGTCGAAAAGTCCCATCTGGCAGGAATCGGTGGTTTTTATCCTGGAAGACGACGCCCAGAACGGCCCCGACCACGTGGATGCGCACCGGTCGATTGCGTTCGTGGCCGGTGGTCTGGTGAAGCGCGGCTTTGTTGATCATACGCCCTACTCGACTTCGGGCATGCTGCGAACCATCGAGCTTATTTTAGGACTCAAGCCCATGAGCCAGTACGACGCAGCGGCCACGCCCTTGTGGCGGTGTTTCAGCAAAAAAGTAGACCCGTCTTCGTTCACGGCCCGGGAAGCCGGCGTAGATCTGGCCCAGAAAAACGTGGCTGTCAACGTCAATTCAAAGCGTTCCTCGTTATTTAATTTGTCCCATCCCGACGATATTGACGACCTGGTTTTCAGCGAGATTGTCTGGCAGACGGTACGCGGCTCGGCCAGTAAGATGCCTCCGCCCCGGCGGGGCGCTTTTGTTCGGTTAGGTGAAGCGGAGGAAGAGGAAGACGAGGACTAAGGGCAAAATTCGAACCGCAGGTTTTAAAGGCGGTGGCGGCTCAATACGAAAGTTCTCTTTGGGAATTTCCGCATTGGGCCGCCAACGCCTTTTGGCGTTAACTTAAGCAATAATGGTTTCGGTATGGCCCACCGTTGTGCTTACCGTCGGGGTGGTAATGGTCGGAACGTAGCGCCATTCGGATTGGATTCGGCCGGTACTGAAATTTACCAGCGTGTACCCTCTTCTGGACGCATCCAGATACTTTAGATCATCGATCAGCAGCGCCAGCGCACTCTCAAAGGCACTCAGGGTAGCCTGGTTCAGCCCCAGATAGGCTTCAAACCCCGGCGACGTTACCGAAGGCGTCGCTATTTCTTCACCCGCCCGGGTACCGTCGCTGGTCGTCAGATCCGAGAACCAGCCATTGTGCGTATCGCCCGACAGCGCAACCAGGCGTTTGCCTTTGGCCAGGGCGTAAACGGCCTCCCGTTCCGCCGGATAGCCATCCCAGGCATCGAGGTTATAGGGCAGAACCGTCCGAATGCGGGCCAGCTCGCCCACCGTTAAGGTAGGATCATTCGCCAGCGAGCGGGCTTTGATCTGCGTCAGGGCCACCAGCAGCGTCTGGAAACTGGCAAACAAAGCCGGACTTACTGAGCCCTGCGCGTCCACCTGCGCCACGATCTGCGAAATAGAAACCAACAGCTCAGCGGGAACGTACATCTTCCCCATCAGCACCTGCTGCCCCAGTACCTGCCAGGTGGCTTGTCCGGCGTTGAGCGCTCCGCCTAACCAACCCAGCTGTTCGCTGCCCAACAGGGTCCGCTTGGGGTCCAGCCAGGCCTGGCCAAAAGCAGCCGTGTCCAACTGACCGGCATTGTTGAAATAGGTGCCGTAAGCCAGCTGCTTATCCCGACCAATCAGCCGGGTGTCGAGCATATGCAGGTTCAGGATAGAACCGAAAGTAAAGGTGCGGTAGATTTTGGTATCCACCGGGGTGCGAATGCCAATGTACTCGTGGTAGGCTTTCAGGGCGTTCGCTTTGCGGGTGCTAAAGTCGCCTTCGCCCGGATTATGGTTCTGGGCTCCGTCCTTGTAGGCGTCGTTGGCGACCTCGTGGTCATCCCAGACGCAGATAAACGGCTTTTTCTGGTGCGCCAGCTGGAGTTGAGGGTCGCTCCGGTATTGTTTGTAACGGGTCCGGTAATCCGCCAGATCGATGATTTCTTTGGCGGGTTGGTGGGCCCGGCCCAATGCCGCCGTGCTCGGATTGGTGCCGTACTGCCCCGGCGCGTATTCGTAGATGTAATCACCCAGGTGCACAATAACGTCGGCCTCCGAATTGGCCATGGCGCCGTACACATTAAATAACCCGTAAGGATAGTTTGAACAGGAGCAAACCGCCAGCTTCACTTCGCCGGACTCCTCCCCTCGGGGCAGCGTTTTGGTTTCGCCCGTGACGGAAGCGACCGCGGTGTTGGTGATCGTAAATTTGTAGTAGTACCGGGTGTTGGAAGTCAGGCCGCTAATGTCCACGCTGACGGTGAAATCGTCATCGGCCGAGGCATCAATCATTTCGGTTTTAACAACGGTACCGAAGGCGGCATCGGTAGCTAGCTGGTAAGTCAGCGTAATGCGGGATGCTCCATTGGCCGGAGTAACCCGCGTCCAGAGGATAATTTGGTTATCGGTGGGGTCAAAGCTGGCAACGCCATAGTCGAAGCTCCCCTGCTGGTTAGGGTCGTTGGGCTCGGGGCCCCGGTGGTCGGTGCAGCTGCCAACCAGTACAGTGGATAGAATCAGTCCGCCCACCCCCAGGGCAGATTTTTCGAGAAACGCTCTTCGCTTAATCTTGTTTTCGGTTGCCATCGGTTGAAGCCTTGGTTGAGGATATTTTCCTAGTCCAAAGCTACGGTTGGCGTGTGTCCCCAACGTCACCCCACTGTTACCGATAGGTTAAACCGCTCAGACAACCCAACTTGTTTATTTCCAACGGTCCCACAAGCCCCGCATTGGAACGGTGGCCAGGTCAGTGGCGGTAGCCTACAGCCGACCCTGCATTTCCAGTCTAACCTTTGCCTACGAGTTTTTTCAGGACACCGAGGTGGCGGTGAAAGGGTTGCCAGCGAAAACAAGCAAACTGGGTAGAAATTGGGTACAGAATGTGGCAAAAACTCACCATTTTTCCACGTTACCCTACTAAAAATAAATTAAAAATTACCTGTAAATCAATCATTTACATAAATATAAGCGCTTTGGCATAATTTAAGCACTATAGACAACAGACGGTTAATCAAAATCCAGTTATTCGCTGCTCACGCGGTTTAGCTATAGATCAACACACAACACTCAACGTTATTGGAAACGACGGGAAGCTCGGCAAAAGCCGGGCTTATCGTCTATTTAGCCCTTCTCCTTTTAAACACCAACCAGCAGAGGTGACTCGTTGCTTGTTGGTCCTCAATAACCCATTCACGAATGGTTGGCTTACCATCTTTGCCCCAGATTATTTGAGCAGGCCAATCCGGAGGATAAACAATCCAGTCAGGCCATCGAGCTGACGCGAGTCTAAGCGGAAAGATCCCGAAGCAACAAACGCCCAAGGCGGCTTTTGCATCAAAGGCGGCCGGAAAAGACTTGCCTGATACGGTCGGATTCGCGGCTTTGGCCACCAGGCAAGCTGTGGCACATGTTACGGCTCATGAATCGGGAGCCGCTGCCTACGCCATCCGGACGGTGGGGAATCAGTGGAAAAAACGGAGTATAAGGTGCGGTAAAATAAAAGCCAACGGTAGCGGGACTAGCTTCGGGAAACCCATGCGCTGGATGCTTTTTTGAATTTATTCCCCGGCGAGTGGGTATCGCGCAGCAAGAAAAGTCGAACTGGCAATCCGAATCAAGAGGAAGTGGGGCCACTCATAAGGAATTCATAACGTATGGTTAGCCTATGGGCAGCCCCCGTTCCTTTCGCCAGTCTGTACAGCGCGTTTTATTGAATCAGGTCAGCCTCTTTTTGCCGCTCCGTAGCCGGGTGAAACGACTGCCAGGAATGCCAGAATTCCTGATAAGCCCGTTTGTGAGTCAATTGTTTGCCCGCCAGTGGCCCCGAAGTCGCCTTACCCGACCGATTCCAGACGGTACGGGTTTCCCGGTCGGTCAGTTGCCCGTCCGGGGTCGCCCCGAATTGCAGCGGCTGTCCCTCCACAATTCGGCCGAAAACCCCGAAGCTCAGCTTATCGGGCCCAAGAACCAGCACAACCGGCTCCCCGTCCACCGCGTCGTTGATAACCCGCTGGCGGACGAGGCTGTTCCAGTCAAAGGCTTTGGCGCCCTTAGCGGCCAGCACGCCCACCACCCACGATTTAGGGTGCCACGAAGCGGAATCCCGTCCGGTTAGTTTGCCGCGTCTCACGCCCAGATCGTACGTCGCCAGACTGTCCGTTTCCGCCCGAAAAGCCGGATCGGGCTGCATAACCAGGGTGGCAGGGTGTTCGGCGCTCCATTCGGCCAGGGTCATCTGCCACGCCGAGAGTTCAGTCAGCGTCTGGCCCTTCCGGGACCCCAGAATAGCTTCCCCGGTTGCCTGTCGCCACCAGCTTCCGGTGCGCTCATCTTCAAACATGGCGTTGAAATGGTCCATGCCTACCAGCCGAAACGTTTCGGGCTGGCCGTTCACAACCGGATCAAACACCCGGCCCGTCCGGCAAACCGTGCAGTAGGTAATCATCACCGGTTTTCCCCCGACGGTATCACGCACCTGGTGGTGATAGCCAATGAGTTGCAAAGGGTAGGCGCGGGCTTCCCCATTTTCCACGATCCCCAATACCAGCTTATTGGCCGCGATCTTATTCTGATTCAGGGGGACCATGCGTTTGGTTGCCGGCTGCCGAAACATCCGATCCGCCATCATTTGCGCGTTAACCACGTACAGCACCACCCCATACGTCAGCACAAGGCCAGCGGCCAGGTAGCGGTGCCACGCCCGGTCCGGCCGACGGAACAACCGGTAGCCCAGATAAGCCAGCAGCAACAAGCCCAGCGCGCGTAGCCAGCCGGTGTTGTTGTGCAGCCAGTACGCAGTCGTAACCCGGCTTAGGTTGGCGGCATCGTCCAGCTGGCTACCCGGAAACGGCATAATAAAGTAAACCCGGGCGGCTTCGAGCAGAATCAGCAGCAGGGCAAGAAGAACAAACCCGTTAATTCTTTTCATGACAATCTACGCGAACAGATTTTAGTGAGGGTCAGGAGCCGCATAGCCACGGGCCACCACCCCAGCGGCCCGCTGCCGGTAAAAATCCCGGGCGCCGACGGGGGCGGTCGTTGCCAGTCCATCGACGTAGCGGTTAAACATGCAGAACGAAGCCGCAATCAAGACCGTATCGTGAATATCCCGGTCGGTGGCGCCCAGTGCTTTGGCGGCTTCTACCTGTTCAGGCAGGACGAACTTCCCGCCCCGCTGCACACTTCCGGCGATGGCCAGGAGCGCTTTTAATTTGTCCGAAATAGCCGCGCTGGCATAATCGCCTTTGACCGATTCAACCAGCGACCAGTCGTCGTCGCCCAGGTGATGACTGGCGACGGCTCCGTGAATGGTCTGGCAGAAATAGCAGTCATTCAGGGAAGAAACGTAGGTAGCAATCAACTCGCGTTCGCCTTCGCTCAGCGTACTGTCGGGATGGTGAGCGAGGGTCCGTAGTAGGGTGTTAGCCAACTCATTGAGCGGTCCGGCTGTTTCTGGGCTGTAAGCCATCAGGCCCCGAATGCCTGGGATGTTGGGTGGAATGGTGATATGTGGCATGTTTTTTTGTTTAGCGAGAAAAATGTCCCCGCCGACAAGCGCCGGCGGGGAACACGGTTACTAACCTAAGATGAATGTAATAATGAGATTCGTGCGGGAAGTCAGGCCTTTACGCGGGTTTTGGTAATACATAACCCTGGGTCCCCATGCGTTCGCCCATAGCCTCGTAAGCGGCCGGGTCGGTGGGGGTCAGCGTGGCCAGTCCATCGACGTAGCGGTTAAACATGCAGAACGAGGCCGCAATCAAGACCGTATCGTGAATATCGCCATCCGTGGCGCCCTCCGCGCGGGCTGCTTCGACGCTCTCCGCCGATACCGTGCGGGCGTCGGCGGCAACCCCTTCGGCGATGCCAAGCAGGGCCCGCAGTTTAGCCGAAATCGGGGCCGCGTCCGGATTGGCCAGGGTCTGATCAACCACATTTTTTTCGCCACCGAACAGGTAACGGGCCGCAGCCGCGTGGCTGTTCATGCAGAAATCGGTGCGGTTCCGGCTCGATACATAAGCGGCAATCAATTCGCGTTCAGCATCGGTGAGCGTGCTGTCGGGCGAACCGTTACGCAGGAGCGCCTGCGCCAGTTCATAGAGCGGTTTACCCGTGTCGGGCCGGTAGAGGACGAGACTACGAATACCGGGAGCGTTGTTATTGACCTGAATATAAGGCATGTTGTGTTGTGCAATTAGTGATGAATTACTTTTGGGTTTACCGAACACGCACGAGTACGGTTAGGAAAGCAACCACGAAGGCAACCGAGAAAAGCATCAGTGCATGGCTGAAACCGCCCAGAGCGGTAACCATCGTCCCGACGAAAAACACCGCCGTAGCCGTAAAGAACCGCCCGACGTTGAAGCTGATACCAGCCGCCGTCGCCCGGATGCGAACCGGAAAAAGGGCCGGAATAATGCTCGACAATGTTCCCTGACTAAGGCCGAAGAAAAGAGCCAGCAGAGCCGTTTCGGCGTAAATAACGGGTGAAAAGTGCGGGTTGGTCAGGAACAGCAGCGCACAGCCCCCCGCGCAGCTCGCGAACGTCAGCAGCAGGGTCCGGCGGGACCCCAGCCCGTTCAGGAACGGCCCCGACAGCATGCCCCCCACGATACCACCCGTACCCAGCAGCATCATGGTCAGGCCCCGTTCCCGGCCGCCTGCCTGACCCGCGGGCAGCAGCGACTGCACCCAGGTCGGAATCCAGGAGAACGTCCCCCAAAGTCCAATCAATACCGCCCCGAACACCAGTACGCCCGTCAGCAGATTGGCCCGGTCGTTGGGCAGCCAGTCAACCGCCTGTTTTGGCTCCTGCCGATGGCGAATCCAGTGCGCCGACTCGGGTAGGCGGACAAGCATCAGTGCGGCCACGACGAGCGGTACCAGCCCCAGGTAGAACGCCTGCCGCCAGGGAACGAGCCCCGCGTTTAGCCCGCCCGTCGCGACAATTCCCACGGGAAACATCACGGACAGAACGCCAAGCACCGTCGCCCGGCTACGGGCGGGCCATACTTCAGACAGATAAACCGTCGTGAGCAGGAGTACGCCCCCGACGCCCGCTCCTGTCAGAAACCGGCACAGCAACAGCACGGGCCAGTTCGGGGCAAAAACGGTCAGCAGCATCCCCAGGCCGTAGAGCCCCGTTGCAACCGCGACCGCCCGCGACCGGCCCAGGCGGTCACCGACAACACCAAAGGCCAGCCCGCCCGCCATCCAGCCGTAGAGGAAAGCGGCACTGATGTAGGCACCCACGTGGCCCAGTTGGGCGTCGGTCATGGGCCGCCCCAGCAGTTCGGGCACCGCAACCGGCAAAAACGTCGCCATGAGCGTCGAGGCTGTCCCCCCGAGCGCGTAGGCAACGGCGCACAACCCAAAGGCGGTCCAGTGGATAGCCCCGGTTCTGGATTGGATTTGATTCGCTTGAATGGCTTCCATATTGCTTTGTTAAGGCGTGATTGCGTTTTACTTAAATCCCTGATCAAACACGAGTGATACGTAATAAAGACCCCCCACCGCCGGAGAACCGTAGGCCTGCACTACGTACTGGTTGGTGAGGTTGGATGCGCCGACTTTGAGCACCGTTTTGAGCGCGGGCATTCGGTAACTAACCTGCGCATCCAGAAGGTGGTAAGCCCGGATGTAGCCCGGGATCAGCGCGTTGAACGAGCTAACACAGTCAAAGCCCTCCTGCCAGTGCCACGCAAGGTTAAAGCCGACGTTCGGAGCAATGCTGCGGTGGCCAAGCGTCACGTTTGTTTTAAAGCGGGGCGTGTTGAAAGCCGCGATGTTGTTAGGATCGGCGTTGCGAATGTCGAAAGCCGACCACGTGCCGTTCGCGCCAAGCTGGTAGCCCCCCGACGTGCGGTACGTTAACCCCAGCGTGGCCCCCTGGGCCGATACCTTGTCGGGAGCGTTGGTGTACAGCTGAAACGCCTGTACGCGCCCGTTGAGCAGATCCTGGGCCGCAACCCCATTGGGCTTGCCGTCACTACCCAGCACCGGACTGTTGGGCCGCAGCACCACCGTGTTCAGAATAAAGTTGGTATACACGCCATAGTAGTAGTTGGCATCCACCGACAGATTGGCCGTGAGCAGCCCCCGGTAGCCTACTTCAAAGCTGTTGACCCGCTCCGGCCGGATGTAGGATACGTTGGCTTGCTGCAGTTTGTCCTTGTTGTTGAGGAGCGCCTGCTGCGGACCTACCTTGCCGACATCGGCGCCGAAGCCTGCCCCAAAGCGATTCACGCTGGCGGCCGTAAACGAGTTTTCGTAGACGTTCATCCCTGCGCTGTTGCTGGGCGCGCCACCCAGGATAGTAATGGGCCCAACGTTGAGTTTGATAAACTGGTCGGAAGGCGTAGGATTGCGGAAACCCGTCTGATAACTGGCGCGGAAGTGGTGCCGGTCGGTGGCCGAAAACACCGCCGACCCACGCGGGGTAAAGTAACCCGCAAAATTCTGATTTTTGTCATAACGCCCCGACAGCGTCAGTTTCAGCCGGTCGGCGAGTAGGGATTTGCTGACCTGGGCAAAAGCGCCGTACTCGTGGTACAGGATTCGTCCGCCCTTGTCGTCAAACAACGTACCATTGGTGAACAGGCTGTACTGCCGGAAGTTACCCCCAACCAGTACATCAGCCACCTTGTTCAGCGCGGATGTCAGGTTATACTGTCCATCGGCGTGCCACATGCTGGTCTGGCTCAGGATTCCGGCCCCGGCCAGCCCCTGCACACCAATCAAACGCTCTTTTTCGCGCTCAAAATCAGGGCTTCCGGGCAGGTAGCGCCCCTGATCGGCAAAAGCGCGGGCGGCTGACTGATCGCCCGCCGTAACGCTGGCCACCTTGCCCCCGAAAGCAGCCCCGTACCGCTCAAACCAGGTTTGATCGGCCTTGTCGGGCGAAACTACGTTGCCGTTGAGGTCGCGCACCCACGTCCGGTTGATCTGCTGACCCAGCGAGCGGGTGTTATACGAGTCGTGCGAATCTTCGGCGTTGCGGTACCAGCGGACAAAAAAGTTGCTCCCCCGTAATTCGAGCCGGTGCTGAATCAGAGAGAACCCGTTGACGGAGAAGCGGTTCGAGCCGGTATAGTTGGCGGTTCCTTTGGCAAAATTATAGGCGTAGATTACCTCTGTTTTGGGCGTAATCCGGTAGTGGAGCGCTCCGTTCAGTTTCAGGCTGTAAACTTGGTAGTCGGTCAGATCCTTTTCCGCGTAACCCGTCCGCGACACCTGCCCAGCACCGGATAAGGTCTGCACCACCTCATCGCCATAGATGTTGAGGCCATTGCGGGCCGGGTTCTGCGCCCCCCGCTGCTCGGCCGAAGTGGTCTGGTTGACATCCGTGTAGTCGGTCGCAAACCAGTCGAGCCCCCGCATATAGGAAGCGTTTACTTTAAAGGCCAGTTTAGTACCGAACGCCCGGGCATAGCGAATCGCGTGGTCATTGTACATGGCGGGGCCCGGCCCACCGACGCTCCGGCTGGGATCGGTCAGGTGATTAACGCCCACTTTGGCCTGCACGCTCAGCCCCTGGTAGGTAAACGGATCTTTACTGGTCATCAGGAGTGCTCCGTTAAAGGCAGCCGGGCCGTACAACGCCGAGGCCGCACCCGGCACCAGTTCGACGCTTTCGGCATCCAGATCGCTGAGACCAAACATATTACCCACCGAGAAGCCGAATCCGGCCGGCTGGTTGTCAACGCCATCGATGAGCTGCAGAAACCGGCTGTTCCCCGTGCTGGCAAACCCGCGCGTGTTGATCTGCCGGTAAGTCAGCCCGCTCGTTACCATATCCACGCCCTTGAGGTTGTTGATGCCCTCGTAGAAGGTCGGCGATGGTGTTTCGCGAATGGCCCGGGCGTCCATCTTCTCAATCGTTACGGGCGCGCGCACCAGTCGTTCTTCAACCCGGGACGCCCCGACGACAACCTCGCCCAACGCATTGACGGCGGGCTGGAGCCGAATAACCGGCGGCTGGGCGGCATCGGGCACCGCAACGGTCTGGGTTTCGTACCCGACCATCGACACCCGCAGCGTGAGCGGCCCTTTAGGGTTGTTCGTCAGCGTAAATGTACCCGAAGCATCGGTGATTGTTCCGACAGAATGCCCTTTAACGGTCACGGTCGCGCCGACCAAAGGGGTGTTGGTTACCGGGTCAAGAACAGTTCCTGTTAGTTTGGTAGATTGAGCCATTGCGACCATACTAAGGCAGCAAAGCAGTAGCCAGCTCCAGGCTCGGAGCCAGGTGGTTAGGTATTGTTTCACGGTGAATAATTCGAAAAAGTTTTGGCCATAGTCGTCCAGGGTCGCGCAAAACCAGGTTTTGAACGACCATTGGATCGATGGTAAAAGAGGTAGTTTACTCGCTGGCAGCCACGGGCTTCGGAGCAGGATAGCCACCCGGCGGGCGGGTGTATCCCCGATGCACAATGCGGTCACCGAGCGTATCGTAATACGCCGGATCGGCGGGCAGGGCCGTTGCCAGGCCATCTACGTACTTGTTGTAGAGGCAGAACAGGGCGGCAATCAGCACCGTATCGTGAATCTCCCGGTCGGTAGCGCCGGCTTGTCGGGCGCGGGCTACCGCTTCGGGCGTGACGGCGCGGCCCGACTGCTGCGTGAGGGCGGCAATCTGGAGCAACGCTTTCATTTTCTCGCTCACGGGGGCGGTTTCGGGGTCCCGAACGGCGGCCTCGGTCACGGCGGGATCGCCCAGCAGCAGATCGGCGGCTTTCGCGTGGGCCGCGCTGCAGAATGGCGTTTTATTGCGTGACGACACAAGAGCCGCGATGAGTTCGCGCTCGCCCTGGCTCAGGGTCGATTCGCCCCGGAGTAGCAGTTGCGTTAGTTCACGGATGGGCAGAGCCGTATCCAGTCGGTATTCGAGCAGGCCGGTAATGCCCGGCAGGTGTTCTGGTAGAGGAATGTGAGGCATAATGAGGTTGATTACCAGTTAACTTTTCGCTGCGGCTCAACGGGTCCCTTGGCCTACGAGAAAACCCGTACTCCACGAACACGATAAGACAGACGGCCAGAAATAACCGTTAGGGCAGCAGGAAGAAACAGGAAAGGAACCTCAGACTTCGGGCGGGGGTGAATACACCGGCAGGGCGCGGTGCCAGGATAAGGTGGGTGCATCAGGCACCCGATCAGCTTCCAGCCAGGAAGAAGCCAGGAACCGGAAAACGGTTCGCGGGCTGGGCGTGTACTCTTTAAGCAGAAACTTCAGAAATTGAGCGGCCTTTTTACCCGTATCCGCAGTCTTGGCAACGTGCTGGTGCAGAAACGACAGCAGATCACCCTGCCAAAACGAGCGGTCCTTGAGTTCTAAACCCGCGATGTGCAGCGTGTCGCCTTTCAGGTCAAGACCCACTACATCATAGTAATGGCCTTTGTAGACAAACCCTTCGTTGGTCGTACGGGTCAGCGCCACGGCGTCGGCCACCCCCTTGAGCGGAATCTCGAATTCAACCACGCTATCGACCGACCGATAAACCAGCAGCCGTTCCGATAAGTCATGTTTAGCCTGCCACCAGGTGCCGACACACACGAGCACGTAGGCCAGTGCGTGATACAGCAGCAGAGCTGACAGACCAATGGAAATGACTTTCTTCACAGTATACAGACGGAGTTAGCCCAAATATATTGTTTTTAATTATACTTCTTACACCTTTAATCACATTTATTTAACAAAAACAAAGCCAGAGCAGGACCGGCTAGCCCCGCTCTGGCTTTGTTTAACGGAGCAGCAGAACCGAGCGATAAACGGCGGGGTCAGCGAGCCGCAGATAAAAATAACCCGTACCTGCAAGACCGACCATAAAATCCGGCAACTGGTAACCATTGTATAATCCGTTTGCCCACAGGCCGGTTTGCCGGTAGCGAGCCTGACCCATCTGGCCAATGGCGGCCGCCTGCTGCCGCCAGTCGGGGGTAGTCAGCACATCCGCGGCTTCGAGCAGCACATCGGCGTTACCGGCCAGTCCGTGGCACTGCGAGAAATTGGGCTGTTGATCCCACGTCAGCTGCCCCGCTGTAGTCTGTACAGCCGCCAGGGCCTCGGTCTTCAGGGCCGGATGCCGGGTTAACTCATACCCCCGCAGGCGCGACAGGGCGATACCCGGCGCCCCATGACACCAGGCACAGGAGCAGGCCGGACCAGACGAGGCGCCATTGGCATTAAGCGTCTGGTTCTGCATCCTGAAATCAGGCCAGTTCTGCTGCTGCGGGTCGAAGTAGCTGTTTTCGTAACGCAAGCCCCCAAAGGCCGCTTCCTGATAGGCCGGGTTCTGCGTCAGGGCGTGGGCTTCGAGCAGGGCGTTTACAATACCCGCGACGCCGTGGGCAAAGCCGGTCAGATTAGGATGGTCAGCGCCGGGTATGGTCGGCCAGGACCAGCCCCGGGCTGACCGTTCGGCCCGGTGGACCAATTGGTCGGCCAACTGCGTTATTCCGGCACGAAGCGCGGTCGGGGCTAGTTCGGCCTCCAGACGAATCAAGGCCGGAATGGCCCCGGCCGCCCCATCAATCACGTCCAGGCCGGCTTGTTGCTGGTCCAGGGTCAACACGTCGTTGAGCAACCGGCGACCGGTGGCTGTCGTCCAGTCATCATCCAGCCACTTACCCCCGCAGATAGCCGCGTAAGCAAGGCCCGTCCAGCCTGAAAAAAAGCCCAGCCGGGCGTGCGGAAAAATACGCGGAGCCATCGTCAGCGCATTGCGCAGGGTGCCTAAGGCCGTCCGCCGGACCAACGGGTCGCCGGTGGCGTGATACAAGGCAGCCAGAAAGAATCCTACGCCCGCCGAACCCCCGTAGAAGTCGGCTTCAAGGGCTTTGAAGTAAGGCTTGGGTTGCTCGAAAGCCGGGTCGTTGGTCGAGGTCAGAAAACCGCACCGGTCGCCCCACCAGATGGCATCCCGGCAAAGGATTCGGCCTATATCGGCTGCCGTTTCAATAAAGGCCTGACGCTCAGATGGCGCAGCCGGAATGACGGGGGATACCAAAGTTTCCATAGAGGGATCGTATTGGATTAAACGTTATGAATTTTGGGCAAAGGCGGTCGGGAACTGGTAAGGATACTGGGAACGCGGATTCAGGTAGGGATGGTCCAGTGAGAGGCCAATCTGACCGAATACTGATCGGATGGATTGGGTGTATTGCTCAGCGGGCTGCTGCGCGTCCACGGCGTTGGCGATGCCCTGCGCCAAGAGTCCGCACCGGCTCGTACCGAAGCTTTCGCCCGGGTTGGGCGGACTCTCCGCAAAGGCCAGGCCGGGCGCTAGACGGCGGGTGAATAAAGGCACTGACGGATCCAGGTAGGGCGCCAGTTGGGGGAGATCTTCAGCCAGTTTATGCAGCACAAAACTAACCAGCGGTTTCTGCAGGTACAGCACTGCCGAATCCTGGCGACCATATAGCTGGGGATGGTTCAGGCATTTAAACTGGAACGGAACCCGGTAAGCGTTGAGCGTACGGGTCAGATAACTCACCAGCGGGGCGGCCCCGTCGGGTTTTAGATGGAAATACAACCGCGTTTGCAGAACCGCCGAGTCGTCGCCGGGTGTTTGCCCGAATACGTAGTAAAAGCCACTTTGCGCATTCCGCTGTTCGGCCCGAACCAGCAACCGCAGGGCATCCCCGACCGACAAAGGACCCCTTCGGGGCGCATCGTTTACGTATTCGCCCGCCATGAGCGTCCGTTTCCAGTTTCCCTTCGTCGCGTAAATTACGCCCGCCTGGTCGATGGCTTCAACTGTCCAGGGAGCGTCGAAGTGTTCGACGGAGTGATTATGACGGCTCAGTTCGTCCTCAAACGATGTGTCGGGCGAGAGCGAGGCCGTGAGCGGTCGGTCAGCGGCCGCGTTATAAAAATGCTGATACAACACGCCGGTCAGCGTTGGCCGCAGCGCATCGGCCTGATACTCAACCACTGATTGCGTACGCAGCAGTGAAATCTGCCGGCGGGCTGGGTCGATGCGGAGGCCACCGAGGAGGGTATCGAGTTGATCGTGATAGTCCGTTGACATGGGAAGCAAAGGGTTTAAAGACCAAAAACCTGCCGGATAGCGTCGTCAGGGGCGCGGAGCAGATTCAGACTCAATTGCAGCATTCGGGCACTGTAAGGAGGCATGACCGGGGCCTGCTGAATGCTTTCGTAACAGGTGTGAATAAGTTTGAGGGCGCAGTAACCCACCGTTTTTTTGAGATTGGTGCGCATCGCATCCGCTGACCAACCCATGCGCTGGGTGTATACCTGCCAGAACTGCCGCATTGACGGCTGCATGGTTTCCAGCGAAAAGCCGAGCGTCTGCCATCCCCCATCGGCCGGTTGTCCACTGAGTGGTTCGTGCAGCACCCAGTAGAACAGGTAGCTCTGAAACACGGCCGATACGTCCCAGCAGGGATCACCAATGTCGGCAGTTTCCCAGTCGATCAGCCGCAGGTCGTACTGATGGGTTTGTCCCGCGTCGGCATTCAGCAGGAAGTTGGCGGGTTTGATGTCGCCATGCGTCAGGCTGGTGGCCTGCCACTGCTCACGCACACCCTGTAACCGCTGCATGTAATCACCATTCTGCGTAATGAGTTGGACCATCTGCCGTTCGGCTTCGCTGCGCCCGGCTCCGTAGTTAGGGAATCCCGCTGCGCTCCACGTAAAGACGACGGGCTGCTGACGCCGGAACAGCCGAAGACTGGACGCGTCCTGTTCGGTTGGCGCGATGGGCTGGTGAAACGAGCTGAGCAGCTCCGCCTGCCGGGTAGCCAGTGCCAGCGGAAACTGCCGTTGTTGCCGGTAAAAGTCGTTCAAATTGATGGCTCCCGGCACGGCCCCGGTAATCAGAATGTGGTTGGGGTGATCGAACTCAACAAAAGGCGGCAGAAATGCTTTCAGAGACGCGTAGGCCGCTTCGTGATTGGCCAGCCAGTAGCAGGTCGCTTCCGTACGCAGCGTCTCAATTTTTTCCCCATCCCAGGCCTGCACCTGCTTGACGAACAGCGCATCCCGACCAACATCCCGTGGTCCGGCATCCCGGTTAATCAGGTAATTTGCGTTGCGGCTGGAAGTCTGGTGAGCCGTAAAGGTGCCGTCCAGGATGGCATCGGGGGCCAGGTAGCCTTTGTCGAGTAAATAATGAGCGATATTAAAACCGGTTAGCAGCATCGATGAGGGGGGAAGAAAGTGCGGGATAAGGGGCAGAGGTTTGCGTTGGCCGCTCACCCCTGCCCCTTTTTTACTTTTACATCATATACGGGTTGAACGTACCGTAGTATCCACCCATGTAGGCCGTTGCCCCGGCTTGATCCCCCAGTCCGACCCCGGGATGAACCACCGTAGTGCCGGGGGTTATCGTCTGGGTAATGTCCCCACAAACCAGCGACGGGCAACCCGCAATCGACGGACAGCCACCGATTGTTACCAGCGTCCTTGTTACGCCAATGCAGGTCGGCGGACAGTTGATCCCTCTCGTGATGACGTTGCAGACCGTCTGTAAACACGTGACCGGGTTACACACGGTTCTGAAGCAGGTCGCAAACGAACATACGGATCGGTGTCGCGTCGCGAAAGTCGGGCAGTTAACCGGCTGCTGGGTAAACAGGCAAACGATGCTGTTGATGGGCTGAGTGCACTGGATGGCCGCTACGGTTGCCAGTGGCTGAGCACCGGCCTCGCCCATGTAAGGCGGACAGATACCAATATCCGTCGAAAGAGCCGGACAGTGCGGGCCGGCAATGGTCGTGTACTGACCACACCGGAAGGTACAGTTGACAAGCTCTGTCGCTCCTAGTTCATTGGTCGCAGGTTGATTGCCCGTCAAACCACCCGCCTGAGGACAAAGTCGGGTTTGTGGACAGTGAACGGGCGTTCTGCTTCGGCAGAACTGGTGGTTCACGGTAATGACACCCCCTAAACCACTGGCCTGCGCCTGATTACCAAATGCTCCGTACTG